>Ga0208244_100386_pt1 | contig 46935 bp, 41 predicted proteins | sample SubbioCR12Aug_5A_FD_184828 | JGI IMG/M metagenome (GOLD analysis project Ga0208244, IMG submission 184828) | Serpentinite rock and fluid subsurface biosphere microbial communities from McLaughlin Reserve, California, USA - CR12Aug_5A (SPAdes) | ecosystem: Environmental > Terrestrial > Deep... | reverse complement strand
CCAGGGGCGATGCATTCTTCTCGGCAAGGATGGCGATGCTGGTGGTGCCGGCGATGCCGCTGGTCACTTCCACCGGCACCACGGCGCCGTTTTCGGCGATGTCCGGTGCCTTGATGGTGATGTCCTTGCTGTCGGCCGGGCTGGTCGCGCCGATGCCTTTCATCGCGTCGCCGATGTTTTTGGCCTCGAAGGCGGCCTTGTTCCAGGCAGCCATTGCCTGGGTCGGCTTCAGCAGGCCGGCGGCCACGGCCACAGCCACGGCGCCGGCGCCTGCGGCGCCTTTCAATACGTTTCTACGAAGTGCATTCATGATGCATGTCTCCTTTGGGCTTCAAATACGTCAGAATTGGTTTTGGGATGAATCATTGGCATATCGCCAGACCTGCCAATTAGGGCGAGTGTAAATGCAATAGTTTCATGGCTTGCCGGGGTATTTTCGGACCAGATCACGGGGTTTTGTCGGCGAGTGGCGACGACGCTGAATGAAGTCCAGCGACCTCAGCAAGCCGGGCATCCCGGCGGGATCTTCGAGGGAGGCGCGGCCCGAAAAAAACAGATGCATCATACCTGATGGGGGCTGTGGAGAATTTCCTGTTCTGAAACGCGGTACATTCCTGGCCATCAAGCGCGCGGACCATCTGCCCATTTTTGGGTAGCGACGACCGCGCCCAATTTCGCTTACGCGCACGATCATGGATCGCTCAACAACCTGCACATGGACCGCTTGACGCTCGAACGCCGCCAGGTCTGGGCTTACCTGTCCGCCATCATCGCGGGTCTACCCGCCGGCTGTTCGGGCGGGCGCCTTGATCGCGGCATTTTCGGACGGCGCCGAATGCCCGGCCCATTAGAATGGCAGCGTCCTTTTCCGGAAACGCACTCACACAATGAACCCACACAGAATCTTTGCCGAGTTCGGTGCGCGCCTCGTCATCCTCGGCTTCGGCTGCATCGGACGCGGCGTGCTGCCGCTGCTGCTGCGCCATATCGCGATCCAGCCCGGGCAGATCCGCATCGTCACCGAGCATGACGCTCACCGCGATGTCGCCGTCCGGCATGGCGTCGCCCTGCGCGTGCAGGCCCTGACGCGCGAGAACTACCAAAACGTCCTCGCCGAGGAACTCGGCCCCGGCGATTTCCTGCTCAATCTGTCCATCAATGTCGGCAGCGTCGACCTCGTCGCCTGGTGCCAGCGCAACGGCGTGTGCTATCTCGATGCCTGCATCGAACCGTGGGCGGGCGGTTACTACGATGCCGCGCTCACGCCCTCGCAGCGCTCCAACTACGGCCTGAGGGAAGCCGTGCTGGCGCTGCGTCAACCGGCTGGCCGGCAGGCGCCGACCGCCGTGGTCACGCATGGCTCAATCCCGGCCTGGTCTCCCATTTCGTCAAGCAGGCGCTGCTCGACGTCGCCGCGGCCACGCATCCCGGAGAAGCGGCGCCGCGCGACCGCGCCGGCTGGGCCGACCTGGCGCGCCGCCTCGGGGTGAAGACGATCCAGGTCGCCGAGCGTGACACGCAGGTGTCGGCAGCGCGCAAGCAGGTCGACGAGTTCGTCAACACCTGGTCGGTCGAAGGCTTTGCCGGCGAGGGCTGCCAGCCGGCCGAGCTGGGCTGGGGCACGCACGAGCGCCACTGGCCGGCGGACGCGCACCGCCACGGTTACGGCAACGACGCCGCCCTCTACCTCGATCGCCCCGGCGCGGCTATCCGCGTGCGCAGCTGGACGCCGCTCGAAGGGCCGTACCACGGCTTTCTGATCACCCATGGCGAGGCCATTTCGGTCGCCGATTTTTTGACTGTCAGGGCGGCGGACGGCAGCGTGGCCTACCGCCCCACGGTGCATTACGCCTACCACCCCTGCGACGACGCCGTGCTGTCGCTGCACGAACTGGCGGGCAAGCACTGGACGCTCCAGCCGCGGCGCCGCGAACTGGATGCCGCCAACATCGTGTCGGGCATGGACGAACTTGGGGTGCTGCTCTGCGGCCACGCCCGCAATGCCTACTGGTATGGCTCGCGATTGAGCATCGACGCCGCCCGCAGGCTGAGCCCGCTCAACAACGCCACCAGCCTGCAAACGGCGGCCGGCGTGCTCGCCGGCGTGGTGTGGGCGATGCGCCATCCCGAGGCCGGCATCGTCGAACCCGACGAGATGGATTTTCGTGAAGTGCTCGACGTGGCGACGCCCTATCTGGGCGAGATGGTCGGCGTGTTCAGCGACTGGACGCCGCTCGAAGGACGTGGCGCCCTGTTCGCCGAGGACGTCGATGAGGCCGATCCCTGGCAGTTCAAGAACGTCCGGGTGTAGGCGGGCGAAGACCGCAAACACATCGGGCAGGCCGTCACCCTTTCGCGGGCGCGATGGCCCGCCAGGCGTGGTGACGCTAATCAAGAACGAAGGTGAGCTTGAGGTCTACCCGGTATTTCGAAATTTTTCCGGCATGGACGACGACGGATTGCTCCTTCACCCACGCCGCCTGGATGTTGCGCACGGTCTTGGCCGCGGCCTCGATGCCCTGGCGGATGGCATCCTCAAAACTGTCGGTTGATTCAGCACTGATCTCGATGATTTTGGCAATTGACATGATGCGCTCCCTCTGGATTCCGGTCGTCGCTGCCGCGAGTTGCAGCAGCCCCTTGACCAATATAGTTGAACGCATCCCGCATACTGCATGCCGGGTGACAGCCTGGTTTATCCCATGCCATGGCGGCGCTGAGCGAAGAGCCCTCGCAGCAGCACGCCCTGATGTCCCGCTGCAATGCGGACTTCGTCTAATGACCGTGCATCTCCTCGCCTTCGTTCGAACTGACGGGCGACCCGCCCGCCGATGAGGCTGACCATTGGTTCAGCCTGGACCGCGCGTTGCCCGCTACCGATCATCCTTTTCTTGCCCTGATTCGGCCGCGGCCCGCATCGCCTTTCCGTAATGGGCATACAGCCGCACCTCGTCGTCGTGACCGATGATCTGGTCGGGGTCGTAGGCCGGGGCGGTGCGGATGAGTTCGCGGCCAAGGTCCACGTAGATCGCACGATCCGCCCAGCTCACCCGGTCGACCCAGGTGGGCGCGACGAGCACCTTCTTGCCCGGCCACCAGTTGCGGGTGTCCACCACAAAATAACGGACGCCCCAATCCTGATCGTCGAGCACAAGGTCATGCACGTGGCCGAGTTCGCCATCCCGCGCCTGCAGGTGATAGCCCACCACCTCGCCGCTGTCGCGCAGGTGCGGATCTGCGGGCTCGCTGACCGACTCTGCTGGTGGTTCGAGCGGCGGAATCGTCATGCCGAACGCACTGATTTCCCAATAGGGCGGCCAGCCGTAATGGCGGTGGTACTCGGCCTCGTCATGCCGTGAAACCGGCCGTGCGCGGTCGATTGGTGGGGCGTTTTCCACCTGTTCGCGGCCAAGGTCGAGCGTGATGCGTTGGTTCTTCTCGTCCACGCCGGCCACCGAACGCGGTGCGATCAGCACGTCGCGACCGCGCAGCCAGCCACCGGTGTGAACGACAAAATAGCGCACGACCCATTGCTCGTCGTCGAAGTAAACCTGTTCGATCCTGCCGATCTCGCCGTCGCGGGCGAACAGTGCGTAGTGCTTCAGGTCGCGCAGTCTACGAAGTTGCATCATGATGTTTTTGGCGCCTCACGGACTTGAAGAACGACGTGCAAATTCGCCGGGACCAACCCTTTTAGTGTAGACCATGCTCGCCACCTGCCCCCAACAGCACTGCCGGACATCGGTCGTCGTCCGAACGCTCGGGCACGACGGCCATTAGCATCTACTCTTAATCATAGCCAACCACCTGCCCGGCAGTCAGCATGGCTGCCGGGCACTTCAACAAGGAACAAACAGGGCCTATGGAAGAAGACCCGCACTGGTACAAGGACGCGATCATTTACGAGTTGCACGTCAAGGCCTTTTTCGACGGCAACAGCGACGGCGTGGGCGATTTCCCCGGACTGATTGCCAGGCTCGATTACCTGCAGGAACTGGGGGTGAACACGCTCTGGCTGCTGCCGTTCTATCCGTCGCCGGGGCGCGACGACGGCTACGACATTTCCGACTATCACAACGTCCATCCGGATTTCGGCGAGATGGCGGATTTTCGCCGCTTCATCGGCGAGGCCCACCGCCGCGGCCTGCGCGTGATCACCGAACTGGTAGTCAACCACACCTCGGACCTGCATCCCTGGTTCCAGGCGGCGCGCCGCGCGCCGGCCGGATCGGCCAAGCGCGACTACTACGTGTGGAGCGACAGCGACGCGAAGTACGCCGGTACCCGCATCATCTTCACCGATACCGAAAAATCCAACTGGACCTGGGACGAGACCGCGCAGGCCTATTACTGGCATCGCTTCTTCTCGCACCAGCCCGACCTCAATTTCGCCAACCCGCATGTATTCAAGGCGCTGATGAAGGCGATGCGCTTCTGGTTCGATGCCGGGGTCGACGGCATGCGGCTGGATGCGGTGCCCTACCTGTGCGAGCGCGAGGGCACCAGCAACGAGAACCTGGCGGAGACGCATGCGGTGATCAAACAGATGCGCGCCGAACTCGACCGCCACTACGAAAACCGCATGTTCCTGGCGGAGGCGAACCAGTGGCCGGAGGATGTGCGCGAGTACTTCGGCGACGGCGACGAGTGCCACATGGCGTATCACTTCCCGCTGATGCCGCGCATGTACATGGCGATCGCGCAGGAGGACCGCCACCCGATCGTCGAGATCATGGAGCAGACGCCCGACATCCCGGACAGCTGCCAGTGGGCGGTGTTCCTCAGGAACCACGACGAGCTGACGCTGGAAATGGTGACCGACCGCGAGCGCGACTATCTCTACCAGACCTATGCCAGCGACCCGCAGGCACGCCTCAACCTCGGCATCCGCCGCCGTTTGGCGCCGCTGCTGGACAACGACCGCCACCGCATCGAGCTGATGAACCTGCTCCTGATGACGATGCCGGGTTCGCCCATCCTCTATTACGGCGACGAGATCGGCATGGGCGACAACATCCTGCTCGGCGACCGCAACGGCGTGCGCACGCCGATGCAGTGGGACGGCGGCGCCAACGGCGGGTTTTCCACCGCCGATCGCGAGCGGCTTTTCCTGCCGCCGATCGACGATCCGGTCTACGGCTTCGGTGCGGTCAACGTCGAGGCGCAGCAGCGCAACCCATCCTCGCTGCTCAACTGGACCCGGCGCCTGATCGCCATGCGCCGCGCACACCGCGCATTCGGCCGTGGCACGCTGCGCTTTTTGCGGCCCGGCAACCGCAAGATCCTCGCCTACCTGCGCGAGCACGAGGACGAGGCGATCCTCTGCGTGGCCAATCTGTCGCGCGCGCCGCAGGCGGTGGAACTGGACCTGTCGGTTTTCCGCGAGCGGGTGCCGGTGGAGCTGATGGGCCGCAGCCGCTTCCCGCCGATTGGCGATCTGCCCTATCTGCTCACCCTCAGCGGCTACGGCTTCTATTCCTTCCGCCTGGCGGCCGATGTGGAGGCGCCGGCCTGGCACGAGGAGCGCCCGGTGCCGCCCGATCTGCCGGTGCTGGTGCTGGTGGACAGCGGCTGGCACACGCTGTTCGCGCGCGCGGAAGACGGCGAGGGGATGAATCCGCTGATGGCGCGGCGTACGCGGGAGCAGCTCGAGCGGCTGGTCATTCCCGGCTACTTACGGGGGCGGCCGTGGTTTGTCGACCGCGATGCCGCCGTCGAGAAGTACGAATTCAGTGCGATGCGCGAATGGTCCACCGAGTCCGGCAGCTGGCTGCTGGCCACGGTCGCGGTCACGCTGGCCGGTGCCGAGGTCCACCGCTACGCCATCCCGCTGGCGCTGGCCTGGGAGGACGAGGACGAAAGCCGTGTCGGCGCGCTGCTGCACGCCACCCTGGCCAAGGTACGGCGGCGTGCGCGGGTTGGCGTGCTGTTCGACGCCTTCTGGGACGACCGTTTCTGCTGCGCCGTGGTGGCGGCGATGGAACGCGGCGAGACGTTCGACTTTGGCGATGGCTCGGTGCGGTTCAGCGCGACCGACGCCTACCCGGGTTTTGCCTGTCCGGTCGACTCCGCGCTCATCACGCACGAGGTTTCCGCGCACGGACGCCTGCGGGTGAATCTCGACGACCGGCTGGTGCTGAAGAGCTATCGCTGGCTGCTGGAAGGGACGCATCCCGAACTCGAAATGTCGCGTTTCCTGACTGTGACGGCGAAGTTTCCCCACGTGCCGCAACTGGCCGGCACGATTGAATTCGCAAACGCCCAAGGGAAAGGTTCGACGCTGGCGATCCTGGAGTGCTATGCGAAAAACCAGGGCGATGCCTGGCACTACACGCTGGACTATCTGGCGCGTCATCTGGATGCCTGCCGCGCCAGTCCCGAACTGCCGCCGGATGCCCGCCACGTCGCCTATCTGGCGCTGATGAAGACGCTCGGCCTGCGCACGGCACAATTCCACCAGGCGCTGGCCCAGCCCGACGAAGCCGGCGCCTTTGGCAGCGAACCCATCAGCGCAGCGGAAATGCTGGACTGGATCGGCAAGGTGAGGCACGAGATGGATGCGATGTTCGAGCGTCTGGATCAGGCCCTGCCGCGCCTGTCCGATGCGGCGCAATCCGTTGGCCGCAGCCTGCGGGCGGCGCGGCCGAGGCTGTATCGACGCATCGTCCGGGCGGCCAGCGTGCGGCTGGATGCGATGAAGACGCGCTGTCACGGCAACTATCACCTCGGCCAGGCCTGGCTGGTGAACAACGATTTTCTGATCGCCAACTACGGCGGAGGGCCGGGGCGCAGCTGGGACGAGCGCCGCCGCAAGCACACGCCGCTGCAGGATGTGGCGGGCATGCTGCTGTCCCTGAGCGAGGTCGGGGCCGCCGCGCTGATTGAGGTGGTCAGCGATTCGCCGGAGATGGGCGCGCTGCTGCAGCGCCATGTCGACGACTGGGAGCGGGCGGCGCGCCGGGCCTTCTTCCAGAGCTACCGCAAGGCAATGACCGGGCATCCGTCGTTCCCGGCCGACCCTGCGGAAACCGAGGCGCTGCTGACGCTGTTCCTCGCGCAACAATCGATCCTGCAGGTCAACGACGCACTCGTGCGGGATTCGGCCGGTGTCGGCGCTGCCATGCAGCGACTGATCCAGGTGACGCGACGCTGAAGGGAGAATGGAGATGACGACACGACGCCACGACATGCCATTCGGGACGCGGATCACGCCGGACGGCGTGCAATTCCGTCTGTGGGCGCCCGGCTGCGAGCGGGTGGGCCTGTGCATCGCCGGTGTGCCGCACGAACCGGTGCTGTCGATGACTGCCTGCGGCGACGGCTGGTTCGAGCTGAGCGTGCCAGATGCCGGGGTCGGGACGCGCTACCGGTTCGAGGTCGGCGACGGCCTGCGCGTGCCGGATCCTGTCTCGCGCAGCAACCCGGACGACGTGCACGGCGCCAGCGAAGTGGTCGACCCCGCGGCCTTCGACTGGCACGACGATGCTTGGCGCGGGCGGCCGTGGGAAGAGGCGGTGGTGTACGAGCTGCACGTCGGCACCTTCTCGCCCGAGGGGACGTTCGCCGGCGTGATCGGGCGGCTCGACTACCTGGTCGAACTGGGCGTGACGGCGATCGAGCTGATGCCGGTGGCGGATTTTCCGGGGACGCGCAACTGGGGCTACGACGGCGCGCTGCTGTTCGCGCCGGACAGCCGCTACGGCCGGCCGGAGGATCTGAAGGCGCTGGTCCAGGCGGCGCATGCAAAAGGCCTGATGGTGCTGCTGGACGTGGTGTACAACCATTTCGGTCCGGAGGGCAATTATCTCCATGTCTATGCAAAGAAGTTCTTCACCGAACGCCATCACACGCTGTGGGGCGCGGCGATCAACTTCGACGGCGCCGACAGCCGCACGGTGCGCGAGTTCTTCATCCACAACGCGCTCTACTGGCTTTCGGAATACCACTTCGACGGCCTGCGCCTGGATGCGGTGCATGCGATCATTGACGACTCCGCGCCGCACATCCTCACCGAACTGGCGGCGCGCGTGCACGCGGCGGTCGGCCTCGGGCGCCGGGTCCATCTGATCCTGGAGAACGACGCCAATGAGGCGCGCCATCTGGGCGCGGGTCGCTACGCCGCGCAGTGGAACGACGACATCCACCACGCGCTGCACGTGCTTGCTGCCGGCGAGACCGACGGCTATTACGCCGACTATGCCGACGCGCCCGCCCGCCATCTCGGGCGCTGCCTCACCGAAGGCTTCGCCTACCAGGGCGAGGCCTCGGCCTACCGCGATCGCTGCGCGCGCGGCGAGCCGAGCGCGCAGCTGCCGCCGCAGGCCTTCGTGAGCTTTTTGCAGAACCACGACCAGGTGGGCAACCGCGCGTTCGGCGAGCGCATCGGCCAGCTCGCCCCGGCGGCGGCGGTGCGCGCGGCGGCGGCGATTTACCTGCTGGCGCCGGCTGTTCCCATGCTGTTCATGGGCGAGGAGTTCGCCGCAACGACGCCGTTCCAGTTTTTTTGCGACTTCGGCGGCGAGCTGCGCACGGCGGTGACCGAAGGGCGGCGGCGCGAGTTTCGCAAGTTCGCGCGCTTCGCCGACGCGGCGACGCAGGCGGCGATTCCCGACCCCAACCAGGAAGAGACCTTTGCCGCCTCGAAGCTCGACTGGGCATCGCTCGGCGACCCGGAACGCACGGACTGGCTGGCCTATTACCGCGAACTGCTGCGGCTGCGCCGGCAAGTCATCGTGCCGCGGCTGCGCGGCATGGGCGGGCACGCCGGGACGTTCGAGACGTTCGCCGCTGCCGGCCTGCGGGCGAGCTGGCACCTCGGCGACGGCTCGACGCTGCGGCTGCTGGCGAACCTGTCCGGCGCGGCCGTCGGCGCGGCCGCCCTGGCGGGGGAAACGGTGTTTGCCTTGTCCGGGGACGCCGGGCAGGGCGTGCTGGCACCGTGGTCGGTGCTGTGGACGCTCGAGGAAGCACCATGAGCGCGTTGCTTGACCAACTGTGCGAGCGCTGCGGGGTGCTGCCCGACTACCGCGACATCTGGGGCGGTCTCCATCAGACCCCCGATACAACGAAGCGCGCCCTGCTCGCCGCCATGGGCCTGCCGGCGAATAGCGACGCCGAGGCGGCCGCGTCCCTGCTGGCGCTGGACCGGCGCGAGTGGGCGCGGCCGCTGCCGCCAGTGATGGTGGTGCGCGAGCCGGCGCGGCCGCATCGCATCGCCATCGCGCTGCCGCTGGCCGAGGAGAGGCAGGCATTTCGCTGGCACCTGTGCCACGAGTCGGGCGCCGAAGACCGCGGCGAGTGCGTGCCGGCGGATCTGGAGGCGGCCGGGCGCTGCGATCTCGACGGCCAGGCCTTCGTGCGGCGGGTGCTGCCGCTGGATTTGGCGGTGGAGCCGGGCTATCACCGCTTCGTCCTCGAAAACGGCCAGGGCGGGACAGCCGAGATGGCGCTCATCGTCGCCCCCGCCGCCTGCCACGTGCCGCCGGCGATCCAGGGCGAGGGACGTGCCTGGGGCTTCGCGGCCCAGCTCTACGGTATCCGCTCGGAGCGCAACTGGGGCATCGGCGACTTCGGCGACCTGCGCAACATGATCGAATTCTGCACCGGGATCGGGGCCGACACCGTGCTGCTCAATCCGCTGCACGCCCTGTTCCCGGACGCTCCCGAACACGCCAGCCCCTACAGTCCTTCCAGCCGCTCGTTCTTCAACACGCTCTACCTCGACGTCGAGGCCATCGCCGATTTCGCCGTGTGCGAGGAAGCCAGGACGATGGTGCACGAACCGCGGTTCCAGGCCCGGCTGCGGGCGCTGCGCGCCAGCGATCAGGTCGATTACCGCGGCGTGGCGGCGGTCAAGACGCAGGTTCTGGAACGCCTCTACGCACATTTCCGTAGCGAGCATCTCGACCATGACAGCGAGCGGGCGCAGGCATTTCGCGTCTTCCAGTCCGAGCACGGCGAGGGACTGCGCCACCAGGCGTTGTTCGAGGCGCTGCAGGCACATTTCCGCGGGCAGGACAGCGCGGTGTGGGGCTGGCCGGCGTGGCCGGAAGCTTATCGCGATCCGCACGCGCCCGAGGTGGACGCCTTCTGCGTAGCCCATCTGGAGCGGGTGGAATATTTCGAATACCTGCAGTGGCAGGCCACTCTTCAGCTAACCGCAGTAGGCACCCGTTCGTGGGAACTCGGGCTCGGCATCGGCGTGATGCTCGATCTGGCGATCGGCGTAGCGGAAGGCGGCGCCGCGGCCTGGCGCCGGCGCGAACTCTACGCGCTGGGCGCCAGCACCGGCGCGCCGCCCGACCTGATCAACCGCATGGGGCAGGACTGGGGCCTGCCGCCGTGGATCCCGCATCGCCTGGCCGACGCGGCCTACGCGCCTTTCATCGAGCTGCTGCGCGCCAACATGCGCGATTCCGGCGCGCTGCGACTGGACCATGTGATGGGGCTGCAGCGCCTGTTCTGGGTGGCACGCGGGCTGCCCATCGCAGAAGGCGCCTACGTGCGGTATCCGTTCGAGGACCTGCTCGGCATTCTCGCGCTGGAAAGCCAGCGCAACCGCTGCCTGGTGGTGGGCGAGGACCTCGGCACGGTGCCGGACGCGGTGCGCGACGCGCTGCATCCGATGAATGTGCTGTCGACGCGGCTGCTGTATTTCGAGCGTCAGGGCAACGGCCGCCTGCAGCCGCCCAAGGCCTATCCGGAAAACGCCGTGGCCGCGGTGACCACCCACGACCTGCCGACACTGGCGGGTTTCTGGCAGGGGCTGGACATCGACCTGCGCGACCGGCTTCACTTGTTTCCGGACGACGAGGTGCGCAACGAGCAGGTGGTGACCCGCTCGGAGGACCGCGCGCGGCTGCTGGTCGCGCTGGAGGGCGAGGGCGTGCTGCCGCCGGGCAGCGGGATGCAGCCGGTGGCGTTTCCCGAGATGACGCCCGAACTGGCGGCTGCGGTCTACACCTATCTGGCGCGGGCGCCGTCCAAACTGCTGCTGCTGCAGCTGGAAGACGGCTTCGGCGTACGCGAGCAGCCCAACCTGCCGGGTACGATGGAGCCGGTCTATCCCAACTGGCGGCTGAAGATGCCGCTCAATCTGGAGGCATGGCACGACAGCCCCTGGCTGCAGGCCATCCTGCCGGCGCTGCACCAGGAACGGCCGGTGGCGCGGGTGACCGGCTCGGCCGGCGGCGGGATCGGGGAGGGCGTGCGCCTGTGGATCCCGCGCGCGACCTACCGGCTGCAACTGCATCGCGACTTCGATCTGCGCCAGGCGACGGCGCTGCTGCCCTACCTGGACGCGCTCGGCGTCAGCCACTGCTACCTGTCGCCGATTTTCAAGGCGCGCCCCGGCAGCCGCCACGGCTACGACATCACCGACCACAGCAGCCTCAATCCGGAAATCGCCGGCGCCGAGGACTTCGAGCAGTTCGTCGCGGCGCTGAAGCGTCGCGGCATGGGCCTGATCGTCGACATGGTGCCCAATCACATGGGCATCATGGGCGCCGACAACGGCTGGTGGCTGGACGTGCTGGAAAACGGCCCGGCCTCCCGCTTCGCCGGCTACTTCGACATCGACTGGTATGCCATCGCAGGGGACCTGCCGGGACGGGTGCTGCTGCCGGTGCTGGGCGACCACTACGGCGCCGTGCTCGAAAGCGGCGAACTCCGGCTCGCATTCGATGCGGAGGCGGGCGCCTTCAGCGTGTTCTATTACGAACACCGCTTCCCGGTGGATCCGCGCGAGTACCCGCGCATCCTGGGTCACGACCTGGCGCGCCTGCAGGCACGCTTGGGAACCGAAAATACGGCGCTGCTGGAATTCCAGTCGCTGGTCACGGCCTTCGGCCATCTGCCGGGGCGCGACAGCGCGGACCCGAAATCGGTGGCCGAGCGCAACCGCGACAAGGAAGTGCACAAGCACCACCTGGCTTCGCTTTATGTGGGCAGCGCCGACATTGCGCAGTTCGTCGATGAGAACGTGACGGCATTCAACGGCATCGCGGCGCCGGGCGCCGAGGGGTTCGACTTGATGCACGCGCTGCTGCAGGCCCAGGCTTACCGGCTGGCGTTCTGGCGCGTGGCATCGGACGAGATCAACTACCGCCGCTTCTTCGACATCAACGACCTGGCGGCGCTGCGCATGGACAACCCGGAAGTGTTCGAGGCCACCCACCGCCTGGTGCGCGAACTGCTGGCGCGCGGCTACGTGAACGGCCTGCGCATCGACCACCCGGACGGCCTGTACGACCCGCAGGAATATTTCGGGCGCCTGCAGGCGATGGCGGCGGCGCTGGCGCCCGCAAGCATGGAAGACAATCCGCAGCCGCTGTACCTGGTGGTGGAGAAGATTCTTGCCACCCACGAACATCTGCCGGAGTCCTGGCAGGTCCATGGCACCACCGGCTACGACTTTGCGGCAGCGTGCGGCGGCTTGTTCATCGACGCCGCGGCCGAAGCCCATTTCAACCGCATTTATCAGGGCTTCATCGGCGCGCATCCAGATTTAAACGAGAGGGTGCGCGCCAACAAGCACCTGATCATGGAGACCGCGCTGGCGGGCGAGCTGCAGGTGCTGGCGAGCCAGCTGACGCGGCTGGCCAAGGGCGACCGTCGTACCTGCGACTTCACCTTCAACAGCCTGCGCAGCGCGCTGGCCGAAATCGTCGCCAGTTTTCCGGTCTACCGCACCTATGTCGCAAACTGCGAAACCGCGCCGGACGATGCGCGCTACGTGGAGTGGGCGGCGGGGGTGGCGAAGCGGCGCAGCCAGGCCGCCGATACCAGCATTTTCGATTTCGTTCGCGATGTGCTGCTGGCGCGCCAGGGCCAGGGCCGCAGCGAGGGCTACCGGCAGGCGGCGTGCGCTTTCGCCATGAAGTTTCAGCAGTACAGCAGCCCGGTGATGGCGAAGTCTGTGGAGGACACCACCTTCTACCAGTACAACCGGCTGCTGGCCTTGAATGAGGTCGGCGCCGAGCCGCATCGCTTCGGCGTCTCGCTGGCGGCCTTCCACCACGAGAACCAGGCGCGCGCGCGGCGCTGGCCGCACGCCATGCTGGCCGGGTCCACCCACGACAGCAAGCGCTCGGAAGACGTGCGGGCGCGGCTTGCCGCGCTCTCGGAAATGCCGGACGCGTGGCGCCACGCGCTGTCGCGCTGGAGCAAGCTTAACCGCAGCAAGCGCCGCAAGCTGGACAGCGAACGCGCACCCAGCCGCAACGACGAATATCTGCTGTACCAGACCCTGCTCGGGATCTGGCCGTTCGAGGCGGCGGACGCGGACGGGCTGGCCGGACTCGCGCAACGGGTCGAGGCCTACATGACGAAGGCCGTGCGCGAGGCCAAGGTGAACAGCTCGTGGATCAATCCGAACGCAGACTACGAAACGGCGACCGGCGACTTCGTCCGCGCGCTGCTGGCGCCCGAATCGAACAACCTGTTCCTGCGCGACTTCGTGCCGTTCGCGCAGCGGGTCGCGCGCGTGGGCGCCTTCACCAGCCTGGCGCAAGTGCTGCTCAGGCTTGCCTCGCCCGGCGTGCCGGACTTCTACCAGGGCAGCGAACTGTGGGATTTCAGCCTGGTGGATCCCGACAACCGGCGTCCGGTGGACTACGCGCAGCGGCAGGCGGCGCTGCAGGCGATCCGGGCCGCGTGCGCCGAGCGCGGCGAGGCGGCGTGCGCGGGCGAGTTGCTCGACCGGCTGCAGGACGGACAGATCAAGCTATACCTGACATGGAAGACGCTGGCGCTGCGCCGTGAACATGAGCCGCTGTTCCGCGACGGCGACTACCTGCCGCTCAAGACCCACGGCGCGCGCGCGGAGCAGCTGTGCGCCTTCGCCCGCCAGTCCAATGGCGAGACCCTGGTGGTGTTGGTGCCGCGCCTGTTCGGCAGCCTCATGGGCGAGGATGGCCGCGTGCCGGTCGGCGATGGCGTGTGGGGCGACACCTGGATCGAACTGCCGCCGGAGCGGATGCACGCGCAGTGGGATAATGTGCTGACCGGGCAGACCGTCGACATGCAGGCCCTGGGCGAGGCGCACGGCCTGCTGGCGGCACAGGTGTTCGAGTGGTTTCCCTATGCGCTGCTGCGGACGCACCCAAGACCCGATTCATCCTGAAAACCGCAGTTGAACCACAGAGGCACAGAGAGCACAGAGGAAAAACAATACCTTGCATGTGTTAGTTCGCTCACCCGATGGGTGAAAGCCGGTTGATCGGCAACCCATTGATTCATGCCGTTCTCCGTGCCTCTGTGTCTCTGTGGTGAGGTTTTTAGGTTTATTACCCGAGGAGAAGCAACATGACTGAAATCAACCCGAACCAACAGGAAGCCGGCGCGCTGGGATTCTGGCATCGCTACCGTCTGCCGATCATCGTCGCCGTGTTCGGCCTCGTCATCATCGGCTGGATTTATGTCTCCACGGGCATCGCGGTGAGGCAGGCGCAGGAGGCGGTGAGCCAGGCGCAGGAATCCGTGGCGGCCCAGCGCGCGGAATGGGTCAAGCAGGCCGAGGCCCGCCAGGCCGCCATGGTGAAGCAGTCGCTCAGCCAGTTCGGCGTGCCGCTGGCGTGGGCGATCCGTCGCGAAATGATGGGGGGAAACCTGGATCAGGTGGATCAGTACGTGACCGATCTGGTGAAGCTGGAAGGCTTCGAGGGCGTGACGGTGGCGAAGGCGGATGGCTCGATCGTCGTGGCCAGCGACCGCCGGCATGTGGGCGCCGCCTTCGGCAGCCTTTATGCCGAGCGCCATCTGACTGCGGAGCAGATCAGCGCCGAGGAAACCGCGCCCGGGCAGTGGCTGCTGGTGGTGCCGGTGATGGGACTGAATGCGCGCCTCGGCACGGTGGCCATCGACTACCGGGCGCCGCCGTTCTCGCTGGAAGAGTAAGGGCGATCAGGCTTGGCGCTGTAGCCGCGCAACGGCGTTACAGCATCGGGCAGCAGTATCCAGCGCTCGCCCAATGCTTCCCGGGCATGGCGAGGTGCTCACTGAAACCGGCCAAGCGCTCAAAGCCGCTCGGGCAGCCGGGCGCGCAAGTCTTCGGGGCGCAGCGCCGTGTAGTCCTTGTCCATTTCCAGGGACACCAATGAACTGAGTGGTGCGCCGAAGTTCGCGCGCAGCTGGCCGAGAAACGCGGGCGCCGCAACCACCACAAGGCGCTCGAAGTCATTGTCCACGCGCCCTTTCTCAAGCCGGTCCGCAATCAGCTTGGCGAAGCGAATCTGCTCCTGTTCCTTCGGATCGACCGCGACCTCCATGTGGCTGACGAAGCTGCGCCCCGGGCGGTCGCTGGTCAGTTCCATCTGCTTTACGCGTGCCTCGGGGTTGTCAAAGCTCATAAGCTCGGTCAAGGGCGCCGTCGGCGAGTCCGCGGCAAAGAGCGTGGCGTTGCCGCTGTTCGCGGCGAGAATCCAGATTTTTGTCATGACACTTATCCTCAAAATTTTCAATCGGGGATCAACAACCCGAGTGGCGATCCCCATTACGTTTGAACCCCGGCATCGATCGAGACTGCTGACTGACGCAGGGCCGCAAGAACATCCGTCTCCAGAACGCGCCGCATACCGTTGCGCTCTACTTCATTCAGCATAGCAAACGCGACAGCCAAACATGGTGATGCCGGAATGGCAGCAGTTGTGGATGAACCCAGGATAGGGTTCATCCCGAACGAATATCTATTGATCCGGCCAGCAAATACACGTCATCCTGGACAATTTGAGCACACACAAGAACAACGACGACTGGCTTGCTGCGCATCCGAACGTCACTTTCCATTTCACGCCCACCAGCGCAAGCTGGCTCAACCAGGTCGAAATATGGTTCAGTATATTTCAGCGCAAGACGCTGCGCAACGCCAGCTTCAGTAGTATTGACCAACTGATCGAGTCGATTGCCAATTTCACCGCTGCCTACAACGAAAACGCCGCCCCTTTCGTTTGGCGAAAACGAGAGGTCAAGGGATCGCAGCTTCGCAACACTATCGTTAACTTACGCAATCAAACACTAGCACATGCAGGCATGAGAATGGCATAAGCCTGTTACAAGCCCTGCTTTGTGCATACACTGGTGAAAAAGAGGGCATTCCCAATCCATGTTTTCCCAACCTGATCGCGCCCGATTTCTGCCGCTCGCCCAGTTGCATGCGCTGGTGGCTCAGCTCATGCAACTGGGCTATCAATGCCTGGGGCCGGCGGCGGAGAACGGCGCCATCGTCATGCGCGAACTGGATGCGCCCGACGGCCTGCCGCGCGGCTTGCAGGCCGAGCAGGCGCCGGGCCGCTACCGGCTGACGCGCGATCCGCTTAACCGCTATTTTGCCTGGGCCAACGGGCCGCAGGCCATCAAGCCGCAGGCGTTCGCAGCGAAGGAATCGCTGTGGCGCGTGGAGCGCGACGATGCGGGCGCCCTGCAGTTCGCCGCGGTGCTGCCGGTCGCGCCGGCGCAGGCCATCGTCGGCGTGCGCGCTTGCGACCTGGCGGCGCTGGCCCTGCAGGACGCGCATTTCCTGGCCGCAGGCCGGCGCGATGCGCACTACGCCCAACGACGCGAACAATTGTTTCTGGTGGCCGTGCAATGCGCGGAACCGGGAGCGACCTGCTTTTGCGCATCGACCGGCGACGGTCCGACCCCGACCGCGGGCTACGACCTGGCGCTGGCGGAACTGGCGGAGGGTTTCGTCGCGGTGGCGGGCAGCGACAAGGGGAATGCGGTGCTGGATGCATTGAGTCTGTCGCCGGCCACGCCGCAGCAGATCGAAGCCGCCCGCCAGCAGGGGCAGGTCGCCGCAGCCGCCCAGACGCGCAGCCTGCCCGGGCGCAATCTGCGCGAGGCCTTGATGAGCCGGCTGGAACATCCGCGCTGGGACGAGGTGGCGGCGCGCTGCCTCGCCTGCGGCAACTGCACCGCGGTGTGCCCCACCTGTTTCTGCCATGCCGAGGCCGACGAGCCCGCGCTCGACGGGCGGAGCAGCCGCCACGAGCGGGTGTGGGATTCGTGCTTCGGCGAGGGCCACGGCTATCTGCACGGCTTCAACGTGCGGTCCGGCATCCGCAGCCGCTACCGCCAGTGGCTGACCCACAAGCTGGCCACCTGGCACGACCAGTTCGGTCGCAGCGGCTGCGTCGGCTGCGGCCGCTGCATCGCCTGGTGCCCGGTGGGCATCGACCTGACCGAAGAAGTCGTCGCGTTGACGGCCAGCGAGGTTCAGCCATGAATGCGCCGCACGCCCTCGACACCGGACCGCCGCACGCCGCCACCGTGGTGGCGCGCACCCAGGAGTCGCCGACCATCTTCACCCTCAAGCTGCGTCTCGACGATGCGGCGGCGCAGGCGGCCTACCGCTTCGCGCCGGGGCAGTTCAACATGCTGTATCTCTACGGCGTCGGCGAAGTGCCGATTTCCATCATGTCCGACCCGGAAGAACGCGATGGAATCGGTCACACCATTCGTGCAGTCGGGCGCGTCACGCGCGGGCTGGCGGCGCTCAAGCCGGGCGACAGAGTGGGGCTGCGCGGGCCGTTCGGGCGCGGCTGGCCGCTGCAGGAAATGGGCGGCTGCGATGTCGTGCTGGTCACCGGCGGGCTCGGCTGCGCGCCGGCGGTGTCGGTGATTCACTACGTGCTGCGACGGCGCGAGCGCTTCGGCAAGCTGGTCATCATCCAGGGGGTCAAGCACTCTGAAGATTTGATCTGGCGCGAACAATACGACCGCTGGGCGAAGCTACCGGATACCCAGGTGCTGGTGGCAGCCGACGAGGGCGGCGCGCTGTGGCCCTGGCATGTCGGGCGCGTGACGGAACTGTTCGATCTCACCCGCTTCAACCCGGCGCGCGCGGTGGCGATGATGTGCGGGCCGGAAGGCATGATGCGCGTCACTGCCGAACACCTCCTGGCGCGCAGTCTGCCCGAATCTCAACTGTTTCTGAGCATGGAGCGCAACATGCAGTGCGCGGTGGGGCGCTGCGGCCATTGCCAGTTGGGCGGCGCCTTCGTCTGCCGCGACGGCCCGGTGTTCAACTGGGGCGAGGTCAAGGCTTTGCTGGCGCACCGGGGCTTCTGATGAGGGCAGCGATGGAAATTCACAAGCCGCGCGTGGCGGTGCACAAGTTCAGCTCCTGCGACGGCTGCCAGCTGGCCTTGCTCAATCTCGGCGAGGACCTGCTCACGCTGGCCGGGCGCGTCGATCTGGTGTACTTCGCCGAAGCCGGGCCGCTCGACCCGGACACCGACGTGGATGTCGCCTTCGTCGAAGGCAGCGTGTCGACGCCGGAAGACATCGAGCGCATCCAGCACATCCGCCAGCACAGCCGCCTGCTGATCGCCATCGGCGCCTGCGCCACCGCCGGCGGCATCCAGGCCTTGCGCAATGGTGCCGACGGCGCGCAATGGGTGGCACAGATATATAGCCACCCCGAAGCGATCAGCAGCCTGGCGCAGTCGACGCCGATTGCCAGCCACGTGAAGGTGGACTTCGAACTGTGGGGCTGCCCGGTCAGCGGCCCGCAGATGCTGGCGGTGGTCAATTCCCTGCTGCTCGGGGTGGCGCCGCGCGACAACGCCGACAAGGTGTGCACCGAATGCAAGCGTCAGGGCCATCCCTGCGTGATGGTCACGCGCGGCATTGCCTGCATGGGGCCGGTGACGCGGGCGGGCTGCGGCGCGCTGTGCCCCGGCCTCGGCCGCGACTGCTACGGCTGCTACGGCCCGGCGGAAAACGCCAACACCGACGCGCTGGCGGCGCAGTTCGCAAGCCTGGGACTGGCGCCGCTGGACATCCTCCAGCGCTTCCAGTCGATCAACAGCCAGGCGCCGGTGTTTCTCGCAGCGGCCGACAAGTTAAGGATGCGCGACGATGGGTGACCAGAAACGAACGGTTTCGATTCATGTTCCGGTGCTCGCGCGGGTGGAAGGCGAGGGTGCACTCGATCTGCGCATCGAAGACGGCGATATCGCCGAATTGCGCTTGCGCATCTTCGAGCCGCCGCGCTTCTTCGAGAAGTTTCTCGAGGGCCGCCACTACACGGAAATTCCCGACATGGTGGCGCGCATCTGCGGCATCTGCCCGGTGGCCTACCAGGTGACCGCGGCGCAGGCGCTGGAAAAGCTGTTTGGCGTCGAACTCGATCCGTGGGCGTGCGCCATGCGCCGGGTGTTCTACTGCGGCGAATGGATCCAGAGCCACAGCCTGCACATCCATCTGCTGGCCGCGCCGGATTTTTTCGGCTGCAACAGCGCCATCGAGCTGGCGAAAATCGCACCGGACGAGGTGCGCCGTGGCCTGCGCATCCAGGCGCTCGGCAACGAACTGATGGAGCTGTTCGGCGCCCGCTCGGTGCATCCGGTGGGTGTGCGCATCGGCGGCTTCCATGGCGCGCCACCGCTCGTCCGCATCCGCGAGATCCGCGAAAAATTGCGCGCCGCCTTGCCCGAGGCGGAAGCGCTGATCCGCTGGACGGCCAGCATTCACGTGCCGCAGGACGACCAGGCCTTTGTCTCGGTCGCGATGCGGCACGCGAGCAACTACGCCATCGAGGCCGGCGCGATCGCCGCCAGCGACGGCCTGCTCATCGAACCGGAAGTCTACGGCGAACACTTCGCCGAGCAGCAGCAGGCGCATTCCACCGCGCTGTTCAGCAGCTATCGCGGCCAGCCCTATCTGGTCGGGCCGCTGGCGCGTCTCAACCTCAACCATGAGCGCCTGCCCGAACGGGTCAAAGCGCTGCTGGAGGAGACCGGTCTGGTGCTGCCCAGCCGCAACCTGTTCCACAGCCTGGTCGCGCGCGCGGTGGAAATCCTGCTCGCCCTGCACGAAGCGCTGCGCCTGCTCGACGCCTACCGCGTACCGGATTCGCCGTGGGTGCCGGTCAGCCCGCGCGCCGGCGTCGCCATTGGCTGCACCGAGGCGCCGCGCGGCCTGCTGTGGCACCGCTACGAAATGGACGACGAAGGCCGCGTGGTCAACGCGCGCATCGTACCGCCGACCAGCCAGAACCAGGCGCGCATCGAGGAGGACTTGCGGCTGTCGCTGCTCAATTTCGGGCTCGACCATGCGGACGACGCGCTGCGCCTGCATTGCGAAAAAGTCATCCGCAACTACGACCCCTGCATCTCCTGCGCCACCCATTTCCTGCGCCTGAACGTCGAACGGGCATGAGCCGGGTGCGCATCCTCGGCATCGGCTCGCCGTCGGGCGACGACCAGGCCGGCTGGCTGGCCATCGAGGCCTTGCCGGCAGCCGGCTTGCAGTGCGATGAAGGAATGCTCATTGAAAAGCTGGATCGCCCTGGCGCCAACCTGATTCCTCTGCTGGACGGCACTGCCTGGGTCATCCTGATCGATGCCATGCAAAGCAACAGTCCGATCGGCCGCATCCGGCATTTTGGTGTGGAGGACTGGCCCGCCTACAGCCAGGGGCTCTCCAGCCATGGCTTCGGCGTGCTCGATGCCTTGTTGCTGGCGCGCGAACTCGGCGGCCTGCCGTCCCGACTCGACTTGTACGGAATCGAGATCGGCCCGGTGAGCCCGGGCGAGCACGTGCGTAGCGAGATCCAGGCCGCAGCGCAGCAACTGGCAAAACGCATCGCTGTCGAGGTGAACGATGCGCCGTTGGCTTAAAGGTCTTCGCGCCGCAGCATGAAGACGAACTGGTCGCCGCTCTCGGTGTCGAGCCAGGTGAAGGGCAGGGCGGGGTAGGCGGCTTCGAGGACATCGCGGTTGTGGCCGATCTCCACCACCAGCAGGCCGCCGGGGTTGAGATGGGCTTTGGCCGCGGCGAGAATCTGCCGCGTGGCGTCCAGGCCGTCCGCGCCCGAGCCCAGCGCCAGCGCCGGCTCAGCCTGGTATTCCGGCGGCAGCGCGGCGACCGACTCGGCATTCACATACGGCGGGTTGCTGAGGATGACGTCGTAGCGGCGGCCTGCCAGCGCCGCGAACAGGTCGGACTTGATCAACTCGACGCGATCCGTGAGGCCGTAGTCGGCGACGTTCCTGGCGGCGACTGCCAGCGCATCGGCCGATAAATCCGCCGCATCGACTTTGGCGTTCGGGAAGGCCAGCGCCGCCAGGATGGCGAGGCAGCCGGAGCCGGTGCAGAGGTCCAGCGCGCACGTGACTTGGTCCGGCGCTTCAACCCACGGCGCCAGCTGCTCGTGCAGCAGTTCGGCGATGAAGGAGCGCGGCACGATCACCCGCTCGTCGACATAGAAACGGTGCTCTCCCAGCCAGGCCTCGTTCGTCAGATACGCAGCCGGGATACGCTCGCGCACCCGCCGCTCGATCACCGCCTGCACTTCCTCCGATTCGCCATGCGTCAGGCTGGCGTCGAGGAAGGGCTCCAGTCGCTCGAGCGGCAGGTGCAGGGTGTGCAGGATCAGGTAGGCCGCCTCGTCGAAGGCGTTGTCGGAGCCGTGGCCGAAAAACAGCTTGGCCTCGTTGAAGCGCGACACGGCGAAGCGCAGCCAGTCGCGCACGGTGATGAGGGATTCGGTGTCGTCGAAGTGTTTCATTTAAGTTTTCAAAAAATTGATCCGCGAAGAACGCGAAGATACGCGAAGTAAAACCAGGGTTAAACAAAGTTGGCATCGAAGCGGCGGGGAAGCTGGCGACTCGGCCGGATTTGTGCCGGAGAGGAATTGTGGGAGGGCCGCCCTCGGGCCGAATGCTGGCGGTTGCGTGGCGCCCCAACGGCTTCGGGCCGGGGCGGCCCTCCCACAACCTCAAACTTCACTAATGTCCTAACGCTGTCTTTCTTCGCGCTTCTTCGCGTCCTTCGCGGATAAAAAAACCGTTTATCGGATTTCACCCCAGCAGCTTTTCCAGCGTCTTCTGGTAAATCGCCGCCAGCTGCCCGATGTTCTCCACCGCGATGCGTTCGTTGATCTTGTGGATGCTGGTGTTGAGCGGCCCGAATTCGACCACTTCGCGGCAGACGTCGGCGATGAAGCGGCCATCCGAGGTGCCGCCGGAGGTCGACAGTTCGGGGGTGAGGCCGGTGACTTCGCGGATCGCCTCGGCAAGCCGGTCGCACAGGGGGCCGCGCTGGGTAAGAAAGGGTCTTCCCGAGAGGTGCCAGTCGATGTCGTAATCGAGGCCGTGGCTGTCGAGGATTTCGTTCATCGCGTCCATCAGGCCTTCGGCGGTGCTGGCGGTGGCGTAGCGGAAGTTGAACTGGATCTCGAGCACGCCGGGGATGACGTTGCTGGCGCCGGTGCCGCCGTGGATATTGGAAATCTGCCAGGTCGTCGGTGGGAAATAGCTATTGCCTTCGTCCCACATGGTGTCGGCGAGTTCGGCGATCGCCGGTGCGGCCAGATGGATCGGGTTCTTGGCCAGATGCGGGTAGGCGATGTGGCCCTGCACGCCCTTGACGCGCAGCGTGCCGGAGAGCGAACCGCGACGGCCGTTCTTGATGGTGTCGCCGAATTCGGCGGCGCTGGTGGGCTCGCCGACGATGCAGTAGTCGAGCGTCTCGCCGCGCGCCTTCAGGGCTTCCACCACTTTCACCGTGCCGTCGGTGGCGGGGCCTTCCTCGTCCGAGGTGATGAGAAACGCGATCGAACCGGGGTGATCGGGATGCGCGGCGACGAAGCGTTCGGTGGCGGTGACGAAGGCCGCATTCGAGGTTTTCATGTCGGCGGCGCCGCGCGCATAGAGCTGGCCGTCGCGCAGGGTCGGCTCGAACGGATCGGACAGCCACTGGTCGAGCGGGCCGGTTGACACCACGTCGGTGTGGCCGGCGAAGCAGACCGCCGGGGAAGCCGTGCCCTTGCGCGCCCACAGGTTGTCGACGCCGTTGTGACGATGGCGCTCGATGTGGAAACCGAGCTTCTGCAGGCGCGCGGCGATCAGATCCTGGCAGCCGGCGTCGTCGGGCGTCAGCGAGCGGCGTTTGAGCAGTTCGACTGCCAGCGCCAAGGTCTCATTGGCGAGGATTGCGTCCTCGGGCGTTTCATTGGCCATGCTGCGTCATGCTCCAAATAAGGTTTGGTATTGGTCTTCGGCGAAACCCAGATGATATGTCCCATCGCGTTCCAGCAGCGGCCGTTTGATCACGCTGGGCTGCGAAATCATCAATGCAATCGCGCTGGCCTCGTCGCTGACGCCGGCCTTCTCCGCATCCGGCAGCTTGCGCCAGGTGGTGCCGCGCGTGTTGAGCAGCGCCTGCCAGCCGGTTTGTGCCGCGACCTTGTGCAGCCACGCGGCGTCGACGCCCTGTTTTTTGAAGTCGTGGAAGGCGACCTCAAGCGCGTGCCCGGCGAGCCAGGCGCGCGCTTTCTTCGCCGTGGTGCAGTTGGGAATGCCGTAGAGCTTCATTGTTGTTCGGTCGTCCGCGCCTGAATCTGCTGCGCATGGACGTAAAATCAGGAAAACAAGCTGCGATTCTAACCGACCTGATGCCCCATCCCATTCATTCCCACTCCACGCCACCGCCGCTTGGCGAACCCAGCCTGCGTTCCATCAGCCATCTGTTTCCATACCTGTGGGAATTCCGCGGCCGCGTGCTGCTGGCGCTGGCACTGCTGATCGGCGCCAAGCTGGCCTCGGTGGCGGTGCCGTTGGTGCTGAAGGAAATCATCGACGCGCTCGACCGTCCGCGCCCGGAACTGGTGCTGCCGCTGGCCTTCATCCTGGGCTACGGCATCCTGCGTTTTGCCAGCACCTCGTTTTCCGACCTGCGCGACGTGATCTTCGCCAAGGTCACGCAGCGCGCGATGCGCCGCATCAGCATGGCGGTGTTCCAGCATCTGCATGCACTGTCGCTGCGCTTTCATCTCGAACGGCAGACCGGCGGCATCACCCGCGACATCGAGCGTGGTTCCAAGGCGATGTCGAACCTAGTCGGTTTCCTGCTGTTCCGCATCACCCCGACGCTGCTGGAAATCCTGATGGTGGCGGGCATCCTGTTCGTCAAGCTCAACTGGGTGTTCGGGCTCATCACCCTGGTGACGCTGGCGGCCTACATCGGCTTCACCATCACCATCACCGAGTGGCGCACCCAGTTCGTGCGGCGCGCCAATGCGCTCGATTCCGAAGCGTATGGCCGCGCCATCGACAGCCTGCTGAACTACGAGACGGTCAAGTATTTCGGCAACGAGAAATACGAGGCCAGTCGCTACGACAACAGCCTCGTCGAGTGGGAGAACATGGCGCTCAAGTCGCAGCGCTCGCTGGGCATGCTCAATATCGCGCAGGCGGGGGTGATTGCCATCGGCGTGACGCTGATGGTGCTGCTCGCCGCCGACGGCGTGGTCAAGGGCACGCTGACGCTGGGCGACCTGGTGATGGTCAATGCCTTCCTGCTGCAGATGTTCCAGCCGCTGAGTTTTCTCGGCGTGATGTACCGCCAGATCAAGGAGTCGATCGCCGACGTCGAGCGCATGTTTGCGCTGCTGCATCGTCCGCGCGAGGTGGAGGACGCACCGGATGCGCATGCACTTGAGGTTGTCGCCGGCGAGGTGAGGTTCGAGCATGTGGATTTTGCCTACAATCCGGACCGCCCGATCCTGCACGACCTCAGCTTCGCCGTCCCCGCCGGCAAGACGGTGGCGGCGGTGGGCACCAGCGGCGCCGGCAAGTCGACCCTGGCGCGCCTGCTGTTCCGTTTTTACGACGTCGATTCCGGTCGCATCAGCATCGACGGCCAGGACATCCGCCAGGTGACGCAGGACAGTCTGCGTGCCGCCATCGGCGTGGTGCCGCAGGACACCGTGCTGTTCAACGACAGCATCTACTACAACATCGCCTACGGCCGTCCCGACGCTACGCGGGAAGAAGTCATCGAAGCCGCCCGCGCGGCACACATTCTGAACTTCATCGAAATTTTGCCGCAGGGCTGGGACACGGTGGTGGGCGAGCGCGGGCTGAAACTCTCGGGTGGCGAAAAGCAGCGGGTGGCCATCGCCCGCACACTGCTGAAAAACCCCGCCATCCTGATTCTGGACGAGGCCACCTCCGCCCTCGACACCAGGACCGAAAAGGCCATCCAGGCCGAGCTGCTGGAAATCGCCCGCGGCCGCACCAGTCTCATCATCGCGCACCGCCTGTCGACCGTGGTCGAAGCCGATGAGATCCTGGTGATGGAAGGCGGCCGCATTGTCGAACGCGGGCGGCATCCCGAATTGCTGGCGAAGAACGGTGTGTACACCCACATGTGGGCGCTGCAGCAGCAGGCCGAGGAGGGCGGCGGCAAATGAAGCAGGTTTTCCGCAGAGGGGCGGCGCATCCCTTGTGGCGGGTTCAGGCGTCGAACAAGGCGAAGTCTCGACCTGTGCCAGCCCGCGAGAAAAGCCTCAGCGATCGGCTTTCCCGATACATCTATCGTTCAGGCTGCTTTTTTCAGATTGCCACATGCGAGGTTGGCGGGAATGGCAACGTCCATGAGCTTGGGGTTGGACAGCACCAGGCCGTTCATCAGTTCGATGTATTGCTCGCGCGTGATGTTCACCAAGCGCGGATTGTGCCTCTTTTCCTCGCCGATACTGGAGACTGTCCAGCCCTTGTAGTCGTGGGCGGGGTAGACCAGCGTGTCGTCCGGCAGCTTGAACAGCTTTTCGACGATTGAATCGTACGATTTCGCCGCGTCGCCGTTCTGAAAGTCGGTACGGCCAGTACCACGGATCAGCAACACGTCGCCGGTGAAAACGGCCTGCGGGTGCAGAGGATTCAGTACAAAGCTGAACGATTCGTCGGTGTGGCCCGGCGTGTAGACCGCACCAAGCTTTACACCGTCCACATTGACGAGATCGCCTTCGTGCACGTGTTCGGATACGCATTCCGCACGGGTATGTTCGCCCATCAGGGTGACGCAGCCGGTCGCTTCGCGCAGATCGCCCAGGCCGGTGACGTGGTCGGCGTGGGTGTGGGTGTCAATGGCGCGCACGAGCTTCAGGTCCAGCTCGGCGATGGCCTGCAGATACTGCGGCACCTGGTCCTTGACCGGATCGATGATGAGGGCCTCGCGGCCGACGCCCGATGCGATCAGGTAGGTGTAGGTGCTCGAAACCGGATCGAAGAATTGTCGGAACAACATGGTCGTCTCCTTTCAAGGGGCCGGGGCACAGGCCCCGGCCGGTTTGCCTGATGGCGTCAGGCGGCGCGGCTTACAGCGACTTCTTGCAGAAATACCAGTCGGTGCACTCGTAGCCCTCGTTCATGCGCTTGTCGGCGGCGTCGACATCCTGCGGCGGCGGCACGATGACCTTGTCGCCGGGCTGCCAGCCTTCCGGCGTGGCGACCTTGTTCTTGTCCGAGGTCTGCAGCGCGGCGACCAGGCGCAGGAACTCGGGGATCGAGCGGCCGTTGGTCATCGGGTAGTACACCATGGCGCGCAGGATGCCATCGGGGTCGATGATGAAGGTCGCGCGCACTGCCGAGGTGTCGGCCGCGCCCGGGTGGATCATGCCGTAGGCACGGGCCACGTTCATGCTCAGGTCCTCGATGATCGGGAAATTGATCTCCACCCCGAATTTCTCCTTGATGTTGCGCACCCAGGCGACATGCGAGTAGTAGCTGTCGATCGACAGGCCGAGCAGCTCGCAGTTGAGCTTCTGGAACTCGGGCTGGTGCCTGGCGAAGGCGGTGAACTCGGTGGTGCACACCGGCGTGAAGTCGGCCGGGTGGGAGAACAGCACCAGCCATTTGCCCTTGTAGTCGGCCAGCTTCTTGACGCCGTGGGTGGTCCTGGCCTCGAAGTCGGGCGCCGGGGCATTGAGTTGGGGGAAGGCGGGGGAAGCGTTGATTTCGGACATGGTTCTTTCCTTTCGTCGGGTTGATGTTCATTAGCAATTGCTAATGAGGCGGTACTCTATGACCACTGCCATCCCCTGTGAAATGGATTGTTCCGATGAAACGCATTGAGATGCTCAATGATGCAGAACCGGTGCGAAGTCATCGACCACAGCAGCGTCTTACGCACAGCCTTCGTACCAGCCAGGCCGCGCTCGACGATGGAATCCTATGGCCTGGCGATGAAAGCCGACAATTTTGCGGTCGAGGTGGATATCGCAGGCGGTTGCGCGGATTTCAGATGTGAACGCAGTGCGGTGACGCCGTCTCCCGTGCGGCCCGACAAGGGGAAAACTGGGCTGCCGGCGAGTCCCGTGCCGGCGATGAGTGTGCCTACTTCCTGCCGGGCCTCGTCGAGCCGTTGCGGCGAGACGGCATCGATCTTGGTCAGCGCAATCGCCCCCTGCGTCAGCCCCAGGAGATCGAGCAGTTCGAGATGTTCGCGCGTCTGCGGCATCGGCCCGTCGTCGGCGGCAATCACCAGCAGAACGAAGTCGATGCCTGTCACGCCGGCGAGCATGTTGTGGATCAGTTTTTCATGCCCCGGCATATCGACGAAGCCCAGCACCGAGCCATCGGGCAAAGGGGTGTAGGCGTAGCCGAGGTCGAGGGTGATGCCGCGCACCTTCTCCTCGGGCAGTCGGTCGGCATCCACGCCGGTGAGCGCTTTCACCAGCGTGGTCTTGCCGTGGTCGATGTGGCCCGCGGTGCCGATCAGCATGCAGCGCGCCTCAAGCGGTGATTTCCTTCGCGCTCAGCTTGTAGACGAAAGTGGCGGCGTCGAGGCTGTCGAGCCGCCCCGCCGCATTTTCGCCTTGCGGATACATGAGGAAGGGAATCGGCGCGCCGCTGGAACCCGGCAGCCTGAGGTCGTGGGCGAAGTTGTAGGCCAGCCAGTTCATCTCCCAGGCGCCAAAGAGCTTCTTGCGCGCGGCGACCACCACCTCATCCTGTAGCGTGAGGCCGGGCCTTTCCTCCAGCACCACCTTGCGCACATCGGCCGGGTCCACGGGCACCCAGCCGAAGCCGGCCAGCCAGACCTCGGCGCGGCAGTGCTGCGCCTTGCTGATGTCGCCGCTCTTGCCGAGGCTCTTGTAGCCGAAACGGGAATCGGCAACCCGCACGCCGTAGACGTCTCGCGCCGGCAGGCCGGCAGCACGGGCGAGGCCGACATAAAGTGCGTTGAGGTCAGCGCACTTGCCGCTGAGGTCGCCGGTTTCGAGCATGAAGCGAATGTCGCCCAGGCCGCAGCCGCGGGTTTTGGGATTGCGCTGCGTGTTGTCGACGATCCATTCGTAGATTGCCCTCGCCTTGTCGAGGTCGGTTTTTGCGCCCTGGGTGATTTCCAGCGCAGTTTTCCTGACGATGCCGTCGGTGGGCAGCATCTCGGTGGCCTGGGTGTAGAGCGTGCGCGTGGCCTTGTCGAGCGGCGCGACCATGCCGGGCTGGCTCAGGTCGATGGCGCGGTCACGGGTGGCGAAGCGGCTCACGACTTCGAGCACCGGCGCGGGCCCGCCGGCGTCCCAGCGGGCGGCGAGCATGCGCGCGCCATAAACCGGATCGCGCACATCCTGCACGCTGGCGGCGTTGCTCTGCCAGAGGTTGCCCATGGGCCTGATCCAGGCGGCATCCTCCACCGAGGGCAGGGGCAGCCAGACCTGCGTCGCGCCGTTGACGGCGGGTTCGACGCGGGTGGTGACCTCGAACACCCGCCAGCCATGGGCAGGGCTGGGCGCGAAGGGATTGTTGTCGGCGGCGACGGCAAAGCGGCCGAAGCCGAGGCCAGCGGCGGTTAGCGCGCTTGTTTTCATGAAAGTACGACGGTCCATCAGGTATTCCTCCATTTCAATAACCGCCGCGGTGCGGAAGCCACCGCGGCTTACATGCCTCCTAAGAGGCGGCTTTACGCGCCCAGTCGACTCAGGGTCGAAAGCTGGGCGGCGAATTCGGTTTCCTCGTGCGCGGACAGACAGCGCAGGTCGAGCAGCAGAGCGCCGTCCTCGATGCGGCAGATGACCGGACGGGGCAGGCCGCGCAGTGCGGCCTCGATACGGTTGAGCACGCCGCTTTTCTTGCCTTGCGGGCGGACGGCCAGACCGGCCGACGGCAGGCGATCGACCGGTAGCGAACCGGAGCCGATCTGCGACCTGAGCGGGACGATCTCCACATTCACGGGAAGCGCGGCCAGGGCGCCCTGCAGTGCGGGCAGCAGACGTTCCGCCGTTGCCCGCATCTGGATTCGGGTCGCGTCAGCAGATGCAGCGCGGTCAGGCGGTCATTCAGCCGGTCGGGATCGCGGTAGAGGTACAGCACGGCTTCGAGCGCGGCCGGGTCGATGATGAAACGACCGCGCATCTAGATCCCCTGGGTCTCGTCCCAGACGCCATACGCGCGTCCAACATTGCCGGTCTGGTCGGAGACCATGCGGTATGGCACGCCGCCATCCACCATCGTGCTCAGTTCATTGTCGTTCCACATCTTGTGGACAAAATGGCTGTCCACGCTGACCGACAAGACCTCTACGCCCAACTTCTGCAAAGCATCATAATGCGCCGCGACCGCGGACACTTCTGTTGCTCAAACGAACGTAAAGTCACCGGGGTAGAAACAGAGCATCACCCACTTGCCAAGATAATCCGACAACTTGACGTTGGTGAAGCCGCCCCGGAAATAGGCTGGCGCGGAGAAATCGGGGGCTTTCTGCCTGACACGTGCAGCCATTTTGGTTGCCTCATGTTTTGTGGTCGGTTCGGATTGGGGCTGTGCGTCCGGTGGGGCGCCGACGACCGAGCCCGACACCCGCGCGCATCCCTATGGTTGTTCTTCCATATTGTCTCCTTTCGTTTGGGCGAGATTGACGCCTCCTTGAGATGTAGTCTTTGCGCGGACTCGCGTCAAGGTCGCTCCCGGAAAGGGCGAGACTTGGTTCGCACCGGACTTCGCTCGCAAACATCAGGCCGCTCGTCTGCGCCTGCACCGAACTGAAACCCTGCGCGCGCGACTTCGCGGCTTACCATTTTGAGTTTCCTTGGTTTCTCATGGTTCGCACCAACATCCGGTGCGACCAGAGACCAGCCAGAGGAATCAGCGATGCGGCAAAGACGCTTGCACCCTTGAGCAGTGAGAGGTGGCCGCGCGAGACGACCAGAGCCAGGGTGGTGCTTGCCCACAAAAACAGGATGCCATGTGCCATCCCGACCACGCGGACGGCTTCCGGCAGGTCGGCGAAGTACTTCAGCGGCATGGCGATGCCGATCAGCGCGACCAGCGACGCACCCTCGACAAGGGCGAGGATGCTCAGGGAGCGCAAGGCGGTCGAATTCTTCATGGTTATCTCATTTTTTCCCGGGCGCCCGTAATACGCCGCCAGGTCGTTGATTTCCTGCATGCTCAGGCGCTGCGTAAACTGCCGTATGCCTTGGTTGGCGTCGGTGACCCGATAATCCTGCAGGGTGCGCACAAAGCTGCCGACCGTCTGTCCGGCGAGTGCCGGGGTTTCGTTGATGCGCAGGGCGTGATGTGGGTCTGGTCGCGTGTCTAGGCAGCGGCTTCGTGCTCGCAGACATGGGTGTTCTCGCCGCGGTTGCGCATGTGCTCGCCAAGCTGGACGAACTGGGCATACAAGGCGTTGCGAAAGGGAACATCCTCGACCGTTTCTTCCAGCGCCAGCTGCATGCACAGCAGCCATTGATCACGTTCCTCGGGGCCGATGGCGTAGGGCAAGTGGCGCCGCCGCAGCATGGGATGGCCGTACTTTTCCACGAAACGCTGCGGCCCGCCCAGCCAGCCGGAGAGAAAATCGAAGAACTTGTTGCCGGATTCGGTGAGGTCGGCCGGGTGGATCTTGCGCGCGGCATAGGTTTCCGGCAATTCGTCCATCAGTTCGTAGAAGCGGTCGACCAGCTTGCGGATGGCGGCGTCGCCGCCGATGCGCTGGTAGGGGGACAGGGTGGGTTCAAGGGTGGCTTGCATGGGATTACCTCAAAAAATACTGGACATAGAAAAACAGCCCCACTGACATCCCCAGCCACGCGACCACGGGGCCGAGCAGCACGCGCAGGATGCGGTTGCGGGGGACGAAACCGACGCCGTGCACGAAGCCCGCCGACATGCTCCACATGATGAGCGCGAGCACGCCGTGGCCGAGCGGGTTGCCGTCCTCGACCGTGAGGCCGCGTGGCAACAGCGTGACGAGCAGCATCAGGCCGAACGCCGCGAGCAGCGAGAGCCCGCGTGCCCAGCCGCTGTCGAGCCAGTTGCTCATGCGCGCCTCGCCTTGCGGTAGGGTCGCAGGTACTGCCATTCGAAGAAGCGCTTGGCCCAGTGGAACAGACGGCAGGGCGGCAGGATCAGCGCGCGCCGCTCGTCGCGATACACCAGGATGCCGCGGTCGAGCGTGTCGACGATGCAGATGAGTTCGACCTTGAAGCGCGCGGGCGACTTTCCCGCCAGCGCGCGCAGCAGGTTTTCGGCGGCAGCCTTCGCCTGCAGGTCGGCGATGTGCGCCTGCTTGGGCAGCCAGTCTGGGCCGGGATAGCTGCCGGAGTCGCCCGCAACGTAGACTTTGTCCGCACCGGCCACCTGGCAATGCGCGTCGGCCCGGAAGAAGCCGCCGTCGGAAAGGGGCAGGCCGGCGTCAACCGCCCAGGCGGGGCCGCTCATGCCAGGCATGAAGAGGATGAGGTCGGCGGGAACATCGCCGCCTTCGGTCTTGATTTTGTCGGCCTCGAAGCCGGTGAGCTTGTGGCCGAGATGGGTAGCGATGCCGCGCTTCTGCATCTCGCGCAGCAGGCCGGCCACCGCCTTGTCGCCGAGGCGCTTGCCCGGCTCCTTCGCGGCGTTGAAGAACACCAGCCTGAAGCGTTCGCGCCGGCCCTGTTTCCTCAGCAGCGTATCGATGCCGAACAGGAGCTCGAACATCGGGCCGCCGCGCATCGCGCTCTGCTCCTTGGGGTTGGTGCCGAAGCCGAAGGCGATGGTGCCGCCGTCCATTTTCGCCAGCCGCTCGCGGATCGCCTCGGCGGCGGGCGCGCCCTCACAAATCGTCAGCGCATGTTCGATGCCGGGCAGGGATTTGAGGAAGCGGCCGCCGCTGGCGATCAGCAGCGCGTCATTGGAGAGCGTGCCGCTGTCGGTCAGCACGGTGCGGCCGCCGTCCTGTACGCCCGTCACGCGACCGGCGTGGAAGGCGACATCGTGTTCGGCAAGAAAGCCCGAGACGCCGATGCGGAGATCGTCGCCGCGCCGCAGTCCGGCGGGCACCCAGATGAGGCTGGGGTAGTACATCAGCTCGGCCTTGGGCGCGACGAGCGTGATGCGCACCGTGCGGTCGCGCCGGCGCAGTTCGCGCACGGCGGTGAGCGCGGCGAATCCCGACCCGAGAATGACGATGTGCGGCGTGCTCACGGCGAACTCCTGTGATGAAGGACAAAAGGGCGACCAGCCTGCGGGGTGCAGGCCTGGCGCTTCGATGGGGATCAGCCCTGCCGCGTGGTGTCGTCCGCGGCCTTGTTGCGCGCTTCGTCGAGCGCGTATTCCTGAGCATCGCACATCATCGCGTTGATCGAGGCGAGCAGCACGGCCATACTGACTCCGAGCATCCAGGCGAAATACCACATGGCGATTCCTTTCAATAAACCGATTTGTCGTTGGCAGCGATGTATTCAGTCGTCACCTTGCCCCACATCACCTTGTAGCACCACGAGGTGTAGAAAATGATCAGCGGCATGAAGATGACGGTGGCGCCGAGCATCAGGCCGAGCGTGAGATGCGACGACACGGCGTCGTACACGGTGAGGCTTGAGCGCGGGTCGGTCGACGACGGCATGATGAAGGGGAACATCGATACGCCGGCGGTGCCGATGATGCCGGCGCAGGCGACCGACGACGACCAGAACGCGGCGCCGGCCTGATGCAGGCGTGAAAACAGGATGCTCGCGGCGAGCGCGACGAAGGCCGCGATCGGCACCCACATCGCCCAGGCATAGGTGCTGTAGTTGGTCATCCACGCGCCCGCCTGCACGCCGACCGTTTTGGCGAGCGGATCGGAAGGGGCATTGGGGGCAAGGGCGCTGGTGACGACGTAACCGTCGATGCCGGTCGCCACCCACACGCCGGCCAGGGCAAAGGTGACGAAGGTGAGCACACCGAAGATCAGGCTGGCGGTGCGGACGCGGCGGTAGATGACGCCTTCGGTGCGCATCATCAGGTAGTTCGCGCCCTGGGAGGTGATCATCCCCAGGCTGACCACGCCGGCGAGCAGGGCGAAGGGGTTGAGCAGGCCCCAGAAGCTGCCGGTGTAGGTCGACATCATCAGGTCGTTGAAGTAGAACGGCACGCCCAGCAACAGGTTGCCGAAGGCCACGCCGAAGATGATCGGCGGCACCGCCCCGCCGATGAAGAGGCCCCAGTCCCAGGTGCTGCGCCAGACTGGGTGCTTGATCTTGGAACGGTAATCGAAGCCGACCGGGCGGAAGAACAGCGCCCACAAGGCGGCCATCATCGCCCAGTAGAAGCCCGAGAAGGCAGTGGCGTAGACCAGCGGCCAGGCTGCGAAAATTGCCCCGCCGGCGGTGATGAACCAGACCTGGTTGCCGTCCCAGTGCGGGGCGACGGTGTTGATGATGGCGCGTCGCTCGAGGTCGTTGCGCCCGACGAAGGGCAGCAGCACGCCCATGCCCATGTCGTGGCCGTCCATGATCGCGAAGCCGACCAGCAGCACGCCGACCAGCAGCCACCAGACGAGTTTCAGGGTTTCGTAGTCCATGTCAGCTCCTTAGAGTTTGTCCGCCGCTGCGCCTGCGGGCAGCGCGCCGCCAGTGGTCTGTTCGCCGTGGTATTTGCCGCTGCCGAGGCTGGCCGGGCCCTGGCGCGCGTATTTCGTCATCAGGTACATCTCGACGAACAGCAGCGCGGTGTAGAAAACGATGAAGCCGGCGAGCGAGCCGTAAACATTGCCAACGGAGATGTTCGATACCGAGATATGGGTGGGCAGCACGCCGTAGATCGACCATGGCTGGCGGCCGTATTCGGCGACGACCCAGCCGAGTTCGGCGGCGATCCAGGGCATCGGGATGAACCACAGCGCCCAGCGCAGCAGCCATTTCTTCTCGATGAAATTGCCTTTCACCGAATAGAACAGCGCGAAGCTGAACAGCACGAGGAACAGGAAACCCAGCGCCACCATGATGCGGAAGCTCCAGAACAGCGGGGCGACGCGCGGAATCGTGTCGTCAACCGCCTGCTGGATCATCTGCGGCGTGGCCTGCGAAACATCGACAGTGTATTTCTTCAGAAGCAGGCCAAAGCCGAGGTCGGCCTTGCTGGCTTCGAACCCTGCACGTGCAACCTCGTCGTCACGGTTCTTGCGCAATTGCTCCAGCGCGACCACCGCCTGGATGCCGTTCTCGATGCGCTCGCGATTCCTCTCCTTGATTTCCTTGATGCCGGGCATGGTCTCGGTCAGCGTGCGCGTGCCGATCAGGCCGAGCACGTAGGGGATATGCAGCGCGTAGTCGTTGCGCTGGGCCGCCTCGTTGGGGAGCGCAAACACGGTGAAGCCGGCGGGGGCGGGCTCGGTTTCCCACATCGCCTCGATCGCCGCCATCTTGGCTTGCTGCGATTCGCCCATGGTGTAGCCGGATTCGTCGCCCAGCACGATGACCGACAGCGCCGAGGCAAAGCCGAAGGCTGCGGCGATGCGGAACGAGCGCCGCGCGAAATCGAGGTCGCGCCCCTTCAGCAGGTAGTAGCTGGAAATGCCCAGCACGAACAGCGAGGCGGTGACATAGCCCGCCGACACCGTATGTACGAACTTGGCCTGCGCCACCGGATTGAACACGATGGCCCAGAAGTCGGTCATTTCCATACGCATGGTGGCATAGGAAAACTCCGCACCGAGCGGATTCTGCATCCAGCCATTGGCAATCAGGATCCACAGCGCGGACAGATTGGAGCCTACAGCCATCAGCAGCGTGACCATGAAGTGCTGCCACTTGTTGAGGCGGTCCCAGCCGAAGAAGAACAGGCCGATGAAAGTCGATTCGAGGAAGAAGGCCATCAGCCCCTCGATCGCCAGCGGCGCGCCGAAAATGTCGCCGACATAGTGCGAGTAGTACGCCCAGTTGGTGCCGAACTGGAATTCCATGGTGATGCCGGTGGTCACCCCGAGCGCGAAGTTGATGCCGAACAGCTTGCCCCAGAAGCGCACCATGTCCTTGTAGATGGGACGGTCGGTGATGACATAGGTCAGCTCCATGATCACCAGGATGAACGCCAGGCCGAGCGTCAGCGGCACGAACAAGAAGTGATACAGCGCGGTGACGGCGAATTGCAGACGGGACAGGTCAACGAGTTCTTCGGTCAGCATGGGGCGCTCCTCAGGGGTTAATGCTGGGTGTGTTGGACAGACGCTCGGCAACGGCGTCGGCGTCGAGGTGTTCCGCCCGACCATCGAAAAACGCGTAGAAAATTGCCACGATCACCAACATCTTGATGACAATGGCCAGCGTGATTTCCCTGGCGAGGGGGCGTTGCAGGAACGAGGGCAAGGGCTTTCTCATGGGTGCTCCTTCTATCGCAAGGGTCGTGCCAGTTCCAGCCGGTAACGGCGGCATTTATTGTTCTGTTATTTCAAAAGGATAGACCACGCAAAAAAGAAGTGCGGCAAGCGGCAACTGACAAATATGGCAAACCGGGTTAAGGTTTGCTGCCGTTATTGGCATATGGAGTGCAGTGCGATGCCACCTCTCAACGAACTCATCAGCTTTCTTGAAACCCATCCCGATCCCCAGATCGTGATGGATGCCGATTACCGCATTCTGGCGGCCAATGCGGCCTATCGCCGTGTCTATGCGGGCGGAAAGAATGTCGTCGGCCAGACCTGCTATGCGGTGTCGCATGGCTACAGCCGTCCCTGCGACAAGTGCGGCGAATCCTGTCCGCTGGCGGCCAGCCGGGCCAGCGGCGAGCCGCGCCGGGTGCTGCACCTGCATCACACGCCGCGCGGCGAGGAGCATGTGGATGTGGCGCTGACGCCGATCGTCGGGGCGTCGGGCAGCATCGAATATTTCGTTGAGCGCATGCTGACCGTGCGCGAGGCCAGCAGTTTTCCAGCCGAAAGCGGCCTCGTCGGCAAATCGCCTGCGTTCAACCGCATGCTCGAACTGGTGCGGCGGGTGGCGCCTTCCGGCACCACGGCCTTGTTGCTAGGCGAGTCGGGCACCGGCAAGGAACTGGTCGCACAGGCCATCCACCAGCAGAGCGGGCGCGTGCAGGGCCCGTTCGTGGTGGTGGAATGCTCAGGGCTGACCGAGACCCTGTTCGAGAGCGAGCTGTTCGGCTACGAGAAGGGTGCCTTCACAGGCGCCAACCAGCGCAAGATCGGGCTGGTCGAGTCGGCATCGAGCGGCACCCTGTTCCTGGATGAAGTCGGCGACATTCCCCTGAGCTTGCAGGTCAAGCTGCTGCGCCTGCTGGAAACCGGGACGTTTCGCCGGGTGGGCGGGGTGGAAACGCTGCGGGCTGATTTTCGGCTGATCGCCGCCACGCACCGTGACCTAAAGGCGATGGTCGAGCGCGGCAGCTTCCGCCGCGATCTGTTTTACCGGCTGAGCGTGTTCCCGATCCACTTGCCTGCATTGCGCGAGCGGCGCGAGGACATCGCCCTGCTGGCCGAAACCCTGCTCACCCGACTGGCACCGGGGCGTGCCTACACGCTTAGCGCGGCCGCGCGGGCGCGGCTACAGGCTTATGATTATCCGGGCAATATCCGCGAGCTGCGCAACATCCTCGAGCGTGCCATGCTGATGGCAGATGGCGACACCTTGCTGGTGGAGCACTTGCCGCCCGAACTGGTCAGCGATGCGGCGGTCATGCCGGGCGTGGACGCCATCGTGCCACTGGAGACGGCGGAATTGCGCTATCTGCAATGGGCGCTTGCGCACCATGGCGGCGACCGCAAGTCGCTGGCCGAACAACTGGGTATCAGCGAACGTACGCTGTATCGCAAACTGGCCGTGTGAATGGGGATCACACGGCCAGTCGCGAACTGCTTGTCAGTGTTGATCTCGCGCTCCGTCAGTCCCCCGGATCGCCCAACTCGTTGTGATTGACGTCGGTGATCACCTCCGCCGCCGGCCAGCATTTCTGCACCAATGCGGCTTCCTCGGTTACCAGGTTCTTGCTGCATCCTCTGCTTTCAGCGGCGAGCTTTATCTATATTGCAAGGGCAGACCTCATTCCAGGCTGCACCGGAGGGTATCGGCAAGATCGCATTCGTTCACCTTAGGGACTGATTCGATCCGCTCTTTGTATCGAAAGGGAAGTATGAGTAGCGCCATTGCGGAGAAGGGCGGCGGCGGTTTTCACGGCATCAAGCTGTTGTTGTGCGAGAACCCGCTGCCGCCGCTTGACGAAGCCATCGCGGCCGCACAGGCCGAGGCGCCGCACAGCAACTATTACACCGAGCCTTACTCGGCGCCGCTGCGGAAGCTTATCAGCGAGCGGCTCGGGGTTGCCGAACGGCTGATCCACATCAATGCCGGCTCCGAACTCATCCTGCGCCAACTGTTCGACCGCTTCGGTCAGAAGGCCCACCTGCTGACGCCGACTTATGTGCTGTTTCCGGAGATCGCCCGGCGCTATACCGAAACGCGGCTGCCTGCGGACAGGGACTTCGGCTTCGATCTGAGCGAACTGGCGGTTCCGGAGGGCACGACGCTCGTTGTCATCGTCAACCCCAACAATCCCAACGGCGGCATCTTCGACATGACGCCGCTGCCGGATCTACTGCGCCGCCATCCGCAGACGCGTTTCCTGGTCGACGAGGCCTTCATCGGCCTGGCCGGGCAGTCGGTTGCGCACCTCGTACCCCAGCATCCCAACCTGCTGGTGACCCGCACCCTGTCCAAGGCGCACAGCCTGGCGGGCTTCCGCGTCGGTTACGGCGTCTTTCCGGAGGCCGTCGCCGACGACCTCAATGGCCACAACGACGCCTACCCGCTCGCCCGCCCCAGCCAGGCGGCGGCCATTGCCACGCTGCAGCACGAAGACCGGATCCACGCCCGTGCCGCGCAGCTGCATGACTGGACCGTGGCGCTCGCCGCAGAATTACGCGCATTGGGCGTGCGCACCTATCCGACCCATACCTATTTCTTCCTCGCCGACCTGGCGCCGCACAACGCGGCGGAGATCGCCGAGCAGCTGCGCCGCCGCGACATCCTGATCAAGCCCCTGAACGATCCGGCGCTCGGCCCGGGTTTCATGCGCATCACCACGGCGCTGCCCGAAGACAATCGACGCTTTGTCGATGCGCTGCGCACTTTGCTGACGTAACAAGGGGAAATAACATGTACTCGAAAATACTGGTGGCAGTGGACGGCAGCGATACGTCCAGGCATGCACTGCAGCAGGCGATCGAACTGGCCAGAAAGCTGTCGGCCAGCTTGCGCATGGTTCATGTCGTCGACATGAGCTGGCTGCCGATCGGCCCGGAATTTGCAATCGATACCGGGGCGCTGAGTGCGGCGCGGCGTGGCGCGGGAGAAAAAATCATCGTGGCTGCTCGCGATGCCGCCCGGCAGGCCGGATTCGAGGCGGAATCCGGGCTGATCGAAACTGAAACGCCCTTGCAGCGCGTTGCGGAAGCGATTGCCGAAGATGCCTCGCGCTGGGGCGCAGACCTGGTGATGCTGGGAACCCACGGCCGCCGTGGTTTCCAGCACCTTGTGCTCGGCAGCGTGGCGGAGCAAATGGCCCGGCTATCTCAAGCGCCCGTATTGCTCGTTCCTTCGCCCAAGGTCTCTCCGTCAGCCTGAGCGAAGAAAGCCCGGTCCAGCCGGGTTTAGACTGGAATCGCTAAATCTGAAACCAGTTTGCATTCGTTCACGGCTGCACGCTGCCCGCCGCTAAACAAGGCTTGAATATGCAAGCCTGGGCCCGTTCATGGGATCATCCTGCAGTGCCATGAAGCCTGCGGCCTCGATTTTCAACACCCAATTCCGGATGCCACTCGATAAATGAATGTCTTGCTTCAACCCGGCGTGCCGCGCCGCGAGGTGTGGGCCTGGGCGATGTACGACTTCGCCAATTCGGGCTACACCACGGTCGTCATCACCGCGGTGTTCGGCGCGTACTTTGTCGCCGTCGTCGCCGGCAACGCGCCGTGGGCGACCTTCGCCTGGACCCTGGCGCTGTCTGTTTCCTACGCGCTGATCATGCTGACCGCGCCGCTGGTCGGCGCCTGGGCTGACGCTCACGCCAGCAAGAAAAAGCTGCTGTGGCTGACCACGTTGGGCTGCGTCGGGTTTACCGCGGCGCTGTATTTCGCCGCGCCGGGCGCGCTGGCGCTGGCGATCGCGGCGCTGGTGCTGTCCAACTATTTTTTCGGCACCGGCGAAAACCTCATCGCCGCGTTCCTGCCCGAGCTGGCGCGGCCGCGTGCGCTCGGCCGGGTCTCGGGCTGGGGCTGGTCATTGGGCTACGTCGGCGGACTGGTGTCGCTCGGCGCCAGCCTGGCGTACATCGGCTGGGCGCAGGGGCGAGGGCAGGGCGCGGCCGATTTCGTGCCGGTGGCGATGCTGATCACCGCCGCGATCTTTGCGCTGGCGAGCCTGCCCACGCTCTTGATGCTGCGCGAGCGCGCCGTTCCGCAGCCGGCCCACGCGCCACGCAATGCCTGGCGGCAGGTGCGCTACACCCTCGGCCATCTGAGCCAGCTGCCCGACCTCAGGCGCTTTCTGCTCTGCACCGTGCTGTACCAGGCGGGGATCCAGGCGGTCATCACGCTGGCGGCGATCTATGCCAGCCAGGTGTTTCTGTTCGACACCCAGCGGACCATTCTGCTGGTGCTGGTGGTCAACGTCACCGCCGCCATCGGCGCGTTTGCATTTGGCTATGTGCAGGACCGCATTGGCCATGTGCGGGCGATTGCCCTGACGCTGGCCGGCTGGATCGTGATGGTGCTGACCGCCTGGGCCGCGCCGGGCGAGGAGCTATTCTGGCTGGCGGCGAACATCGCCGGGCTGTGCATGGGCGCGTCGCAATCGGCGGGGCGGGCGATGGTCGGCCTCTTGGCGCCGCCTGCGCACCAGGCCGAGTTTTTCGGCCTGTGGGGGCTGGCGGTGAAGTGCGCCTCGATCGTCGGACCGCTGACCTATGGCATCGCCAGCTGGCTGACTGCCGGCGACCATCGCCAGGCGCTGCTGATCACCGGCGCCTGGTTCGTTGCCGGCCTGTGGGTGTTGCGCGGGATCCGGGCCGATCGCGGCCGCCGCGCGGCGTATCGTTTTACCCTGCAGGCTGAAGAAGCCTGATTTCAGGACAACGTCATCAAGCGAATCCGCGGCCAAATTGCACCGGCAAATACAAATTTGCCGGTAGCGTTCGCAGCTCGGCAACCCCGGCATGGGCTGCATTTTTTTCGGCCGTGTCTCGTGGCGGCGGCAGGCATCCCGCCTCGCGGCCTCATGAACACACGACACAACAGGAATAATAAGCGTATGGCAAGACATCGGGCAGGCATCGTTGGCGCGGGCATCGCCGGCGCCAGCTGCGCAGGAACGCTCGCCGCGGCAGGCTGGGAGGTCGACGTCTTCGAGAAGGCGCACGGCGCAGGCGGACGACTGTCGAGCCTGCGTACCGAACAGGGCTGGGCAACGCTGGGAGGTCCCTTTATTTCGGCCAGGCGCGACCCCTTCCGCAGCCAGCTGCGCGACTGGGTGCGCCAGGGCTGGCTGGCCCCGGTGCGGGGCGATGTCCTGCAGGGGCGCGCCAACCTGTCGTGGTCGCAGGTGCAGCTGCAAAACCATTTCCGGCCCACCATCGAACCCTCGCAACTGGTGCGCCAGCTGCTGGGCGAGGCGCGCCTGCACACCCAGGCACGCGTCGCCACTCTGCGGCCGCGCACCATCATCCTGGAAAACGGCCAGGTGCGGGGCGATTACGACTGCATCGTCTGCAGCGTGCCCGCCCAGCAGGCCGTTCCCATGCTCGATGCGCTGCCGCTGCTGCGCGAACGCCTGGCCGGCATGCGTTATCGCCCGATCTGGTCGTTTCCTGATGCGCTGGGAAGGCGGCCCCGAGGCCGACGTCATCAAGTTCGACGACCATCTGCTGAGTGTGGCGGTGCGCCAGACCGCCGGCGGCCCCGGCCTATGGGCGGTGCACAGCAGCCACGAATTTGCCGAAACCTACCTCGAGGCATCGATCGAAGAAGCCAGCACCCGCGCAGCCTCGGCCCTGATGGGCTTGCTGGGGCTGCCGTGGCCGGTTGAGGTCGAAGCGACCCATCTGTGGCGCTACGCCCAGCCGGAGTCCACGGTCGGCGGTTTCTGGCTGGGCGATCGCGAAAACCGGGTCGCGCTGATCGGAGACGGCATCGCCGGTGCGGGGGTCGAGCGGGCGTGGGAAAGCGGCCTGCGACTGGCGCAGGCGCTGATTCAGGCCAGGGAAGAACTGGTGATCTGAGGCGCAGGATTCCTGGGCCTTGGGCGATGAGCGCGGATTCGCGTCCCGCCATCCAGGCTGAAAACGAGCAACACGCTGACCTGAAAGCCTGTCATGGACTGGCAATCACGTAGCGATCGCGTCCGCTGTCCTTCCCTTGGTAAAGCGCCTGATCGGCCCGCTTGACCACGCTGGACAGATCCTCCATTTCGCCGGCCAGCGCCAATCCAAGGGTGATGGTCAGCCTCAGGACTTCATCGTCAGCGATTGGCACCGGGGTCGTGCCAACGGTCGCCAGGACGCGGCGTGCGGATTGGATGGCCTCTTCGGGTGATTTGCATTTCAGCAGCCAGAGAAATTCTTCCCCGCCATAACGATATAGCGGTTCGTCGATGCGCAGGCTCTGCTTCAGGGTGCTGGCGAGGTGGCGCAACACCAGGTCGCCGACGTGATGCCCGTAGGTGTCGTTGATCGGCTTGAAATGGTCCACATCGATCATCACGACATATAGCAGGCTGCGGTTGCGCCGGGCTTCCTTCTGGTACAGGGCGTAGTCGTTCTCGATGCTGTAGCGCAGGGGCAGTCCGGTCAGCGGGTCGCTGCGCACGGCTCGGGAAAGGATCAGGGTCTTGAAACTGGCGAGCAGGCCGATCAGTTCGGTTTGCGACCGTTCAAAACAGTCCAGGTCAACGAGATGCCCCGTTGCGCCGGTCATGACCTGGGTGCACAGCGCCCGGATGGCGTCATGCATGGTCTGGTGCACCGCTTCGACCCGGTGGGCGGCTGGCGCATCCAGCGCCGCGAACTGGGCCCGGTTTTCCACGAACCAGGCGCCAAAATGACAGAGGGTGTGCGCCATGGGATCGAGCACATCCTCGCCGGGCGTCGAACGCAGCACGGCGCAGCGGAGAATCCGGCGGGTCCAGTTCATGTGCGCCTCGACAGCCGCATCGAGCTCGGCGATGAAGGTCTCGGTCTCGGTCTCGGTGGGCAGGTCGGGCATGCTCATGTTCCTAAACCTGTTGTTGGCCGGGCTGTTATTCCGCAAGCTTCGCCGAAAATGTAAACCTCGCGTATTACGCGAAAGCCCAGATTGATGTCGAGCTCGCTTTCCAGTCGGCGCCGGCGGGCAGCGGCGCGGCAGTCCTCGGGGCCATCGAACCAGGAACCGCCCTTGGTGACGACGGCCAGCGGGCCGCCGGGCTGGGGACGGTCGGGCAGGCTGGCATGGTCGCGGGTCCACGGACTGGCGGTGAATTCCCACACATTGCCTGTCATGTCGAATAGGCCCCAGCGATTGGGGCGCAGCTTGCCTGTCTCCATCACGCCGCAGCGGGCCATGCGGCTCGTCGGTTGGTGCGAACTTTGGGGACGGCTTGCATCAAGATCTTTTCTGACGTTGTAGACCGCTTCATCCGGGCCGATGCTGTCGCCGTGCGGGTAGGCCGTGGCGGCCCCTGCACGGCAGGCGTATTCCCATTCCAGTTCGGTGGGCAAGCGGTAGTGCTGGCCGGTTTCGCGGGACAGCCAGGCGCAGTAATCGCGGGCATCGGTCTGCCGCACATCGATCACCGGCATGCGGCCCGACAGCCACAGCAGTTCCTCGCGCGGCTGCCAGCCGCTGGCGCGGGCATAGGCCTCGAATTCTTCGGTGGTGACCGGATTCAACCCGATGGCAAAGTCGCGCTCGATCAATGCGGATTTGCGCGGGCGCTCCTGGTCGGGTGCCGCTTCCTCCGGCGCGGCGCCGTATTCGAAGGTGCCCGTCGGTATGACCGCGAGTTCCGGTGCGGCACTGCCGTCGGTGAGCGTGTCGTGAAAATGCATGTCCGGCAAGCCCAGCGCTTGCGCGGCCTGAGCCTGCAGCGCGATCAACTCACCCTCGGACAGGGCAAACGTGTTGGGCGGTGCAATGTGGCTGCGATCAGGATGCATCGTGGTCGGGAGCGAACAGAGTGTTTTGATTATGCCACTTCCCGGATGCTATCAATTCGGCAGATGGCCGCAAGCAATGTTGCCTACAAGGGCGCGGCCGCCTGCCTGGCGAGTCTGCGCATCAGCCGCTTCAGCACCGGCAGGCGGGAAATGGCTCGAACACTGGCTCGACGAGCAGATCTGCTTCGACGAAACCTGGTAAAACAAGGTGATAGGCGGTATTCTTCGCAACCTGTCGAGCCTGCTGGGCCAGCCCTTCGAGAACGTGCGCGAACTCAACAAGTACCGCAAGCAGATGCTGGCGGCAGCCTGAGGCCGCGCGCGACGAAGATTGATTCGCCCGGGCGCCGGTGCGTGGTTGTTGCCGATTTGTCGGTTTTACAACCACGGCCTACCCTTTGCGGGTGCTCCCACTGTGGCACTGTGGGAGGGGCGCCCTCGCCCCGAATGCCAGCGCCGCGCCAGCGTCCGCATTCGGCCCTGCAATTCGGGGGCGATCCTTATAACGCGTGCGCCGTGTCACGGTGCCCGCTGTTTTGAACGTTTTCCAGGAATGCCCATGCACACCGACACCCCGAACACGATCTTCCTCAGCGACTACACGGTCCCCGCCTGGCAGGTCGACACGGTCGATCTCCATGTCGCGATCCATCCGAGCCTCGCCGAAGTCCGCGCCCGGCTGGCCTGCAGGCGCAACCCGCAGGGGGGCGGCGGCGCGCTGGTGCTGAACGGCGAGGCGCTCGCCTTGCAGGCGCTCAGCCTCGACGGCGACGCGCTCGATCCCGCGCGCTATACCGTTGCCGACGACACGCTTGCCATCGCCGGCCCGCTGCCGGATGCCTTCGTGCTCGAAACCGTGGTGCGCATCGAGCCGGACGCGAACACCCAGCTCTCCGGCCTCTATCGTTCCAGGGACGGCTACTTCTCGCAATGCGAGGCCCAGGGCTTTCGCCGCATCACCTTTTTCCCCGACCGCCCCGACGTGATGGCGCGCTTCACCTGCATCGTCGAGGCCGAGCGCGAGCGCTTCCCGCAGTTGCTGTCGAACGGCAACCGGGTTGCATCCGGCCCCTGCGAGGACGACGCTTCGCGCCACTGGGCGCGCTGGGAAGACCCCTTTCCCAAGCCGGCCTACCTGTTCGCGCTGGTCGCCGCCAAGCTGGACACGCTGGAAGATGAATTCGTTACAAACTCCGGTCGCACGGTGCGGCTGGCGATCTACGTCGAGCCCGGCAAACTCGACCAGTGCGGCCACGCCATGGCGGCGTTGAAAAAGGCGATGCGCTGGGACGAGGAACGCTTCGGCCTCGAGATGGACCTCGACCACTACATGATCGTCGCGGTGGGCGATTTCAACATGGGAGCGATGGAGAACAAGGGCCTCAACATCTTCAACACCAAGTACGTGCTGGCCCGCCCCGACACCGCGACCGACGGCGACTACCAGGCCATCGACCGCGTCGTCGCCCACGAGTACTTCCACAACTGGACCGGCAACCGCGTCACCTGCCGCGACTGGTTCCAGCTCTCGCTGAAGGAGGGCCTCACCGTCTTCCGCGACCAGGAATTCGGCGCCGATACCCACTCGCGCGCGGTCACCCGCATCCAGGAAGTGCGCGCCCTGCGCGTCGGCCAGTTTCCCGAGGATGCCGGCCCGATGGCGCATCCGGTGCGCCCGGCGTCCTACGCCGAGATCAACAACTTCTACACCGCCACCGTCTACAACAAGGGCGCCGAAGTCGTGCGCATGATCCACACCCTGCTCGGGCGCGCAGGGTTCCGCGCCGGCATGGATCTGTATTTCCAGCGTCACGACGGCGAGGCCGTCACCTGCGAGGATTTCGTCTCCGCGATGCAGGATGCCTCCGGCGTCGACCTCGCCCAGTTCCGCCGCTGGTACGCCCGCGCCGGCACGCCGCGCCTGAAAGCCGAGGGGACTTGGGACGCTGCGGCCCGTCGCTACACCCTGACCCTCACGCAAAGCCTCGCGCCGACCGCCTACGAGCAGCGCCTGGCGGATGCGGGCATGCCGATCGTCGAAGGCCCGCTGCATCTTCCGGTCGCGCTGGGCCTGGTGCTGCTCGACGGCACGGACGCGCCGCTGCGCCTGGCCGGCGAGAACGCGCACGCCGGCAGCACGCGCGTGCTGTCGCTCACCGAAACCAGCCAGACCTTCGTCTTCGAGGACATTGCGGCCGCGCCGGTCGCCTCGCTGCTGCGCGACTTTTCCGCGCCGGTGCAGCTCGATTTCGAGCAGACCGATGCCGAGCTTGCGCACCTGATGGCGCACGACGCCGATGCGTTCAACCGCTGGGAAGCCGGCCAGCGCCTCGCCACCCGCGTCCTGCTCGCCGGCATCGCGGCCGGCGGCGAGGGCACTGGCTGGATTCCCGCCGCCTTCGTCGCCGCCTGCGCCCGTGTGCTCGACGCCGGCCTCACGCACGATCCCGCGCTGGCCGCCGAAGCCCTGGTCCTGCCGGCCGAGCAGGTGCTGGCCGAGGCGGTGGCCGGCCGCGGCGAGGCCATCGACCCCGAGGCGATCCATCGCGCCCGCGTCAGCCTGCGGCGCCACTTGGCGATGCAATTGCGCGAGCGTTTCGAAACCGTGTGGCGCGCGCTCGCGCCGGCCGAGCCCTACGCCCCGGATGGCGCCCAGGTCGGCCGCCGCGCCTTGCGCAACCTCTGCCTCGGCTACCTGGCCGAAAGCGAAGATGCCTATTTGCGCGCCGCCGTGCTGCCGCGCCTGCGGGCCCAGTTTGAAGCCGGCGGCAACATGACCGACGTCATCGCCGCGCTCGCCATGCTGGCCAACCTCGACCTGCCCGAACGCGACACCGCGCTGACGGCGTTTTACGCGCACTGGCAGGACGAAGCGCTGGTGGTCGACAAGTGGCTGCAGGTGCAGGCGACGTCGCGCCTGCCCGGCACCGCGGCGCGGGTGCGCGAACTGATGCGGCACCCGGCCTTCGACGTGAAGAATCCCAACAAGGTCTACGCCCTGGTGCGCAGCTTCTGCGCCGCCAATCCGCGCCACTTCCACGCGGCGGACGGCAGCGGCTACGCGCTGGCGGCCGACGTCATCATCGAGCTGCAGGCGATCAACCCGCAGGTGGCGTCGCGCCTGGCGCGCAGCTTCGACCGCTGGCGCCAGTTCGATGCCGTTCGCCAGGGCCACGCACGTGCCGCGCTGGAGCGAATCGCGGCCTGCGAGGGGCTGGCGAAAGACGTCGCCGAAGTCGTCGGCAACGCTCTGAAATAAGGCAAAGGCTCTTTCACCGTCAAGTGTTGTTCCTCTCGAAGTCCCCGGCAACACGGGCTGGCATCATTCTTTGCCCGGTGCCTTGCGCAGCGCATTCGCCAGATCCTCGGCGACAAACTTCGCCACATGGGCATCCACGCCCGCAACATCACGCTACCCCCTGTGGGAGGGGCGCCCCCGCCCCGAATTTCGCACCGCTGCAAACGCCACGGCATCGGCCCGAGGGCGCCTCTTTCAGTGCGCCCGTGAAGGCGCGCACACAGCACGGTGCAAGCCCGTGTCGGAGTAAGCCAAGACTCCGTAGCTGAAGGTAGCTGCGTCATCGCGAGGCGGGGTGGAGAGCAACCGGAAGCGAACTGGCGGTCCGCAGGAGACGAACTCGACTCGGCGGGGAGCGACGGCGAGCCGGCCAGGAGAAGGCGAAGCCTGAAACGCATCGGATACGCTGATATTGGGCCGAATAGAAGGGCAAGGCTTCGAGTTTCTCGGCTACCGGTTCGAAGCGGG
>Ga0208244_100385_pt1 | contig 46944 bp, 41 predicted proteins | sample SubbioCR12Aug_5A_FD_184828 | JGI IMG/M metagenome (GOLD analysis project Ga0208244, IMG submission 184828) | Serpentinite rock and fluid subsurface biosphere microbial communities from McLaughlin Reserve, California, USA - CR12Aug_5A (SPAdes) | ecosystem: Environmental > Terrestrial > Deep... | reverse complement strand
GACTCTCTCAACGTTGATCTCTCGACGGTGGAAGAATTGGTCACGGAGAGAACCCGGGCGATTGTCGTTGTGCACTATGGTGGGTACGCTGTGGATATGGAAAAAGCGCTGGATTTTGCCAGGCGGTTCAATCTTGTTGTCATTGAGGACGCGTCTCATGCGGCGGGGGGCGAATGGCAAGGGCGTAAACTCGGCAGTATCGGGGACCTTGGTTGCTTCAGCTTCCATGCTGTGAAGAATCTGGCGTGCGGTGAAGGAGGGATGATCGTCACAAACGATCAAGATGTGGCTGGAAGACTTCGAAGGTTGCGATGGCTTGGCATTACGAAGGACACGTTTTCACGTGACGATGGTCCTCTCAAGGGATATAGCTGGTACTATGATGTAGTGGAACTGGGGCATAAGTATCATATGAATGATATCCCTGCGGCGATCGGGCTTGTGCAGCTCTCCAAACTGGAGGGCACGAACGCTCGGCGGGCAGCACTGGTTGCTCGGTACAACGAGAGGCTTCGGGGAGTTGGTGACATCGAGATCCCGGTGAAGAAACCCTATATGTCAAAACCTGCCTACCACAACTATGTGATTAAGACAAGCCGACGAGATAAACTCAACGAGTTTCTGAAAGAGAGGGGCATTTCGACCAGTGTCCATTATTATCCAAACCACCTCTATGACATATACAAACCATACTATCGAGCATTGCCAGTAACAGAGAGTGTCTGGAGGCGGTTGCTCACCCTGCCACTCTTCCCCGATTTGACGGATGAACAGCACGATTCGATCGTTCAGGCAATCACGGAGTTTTATGGGTGAAAACGCCCCTCTGGTATATGTGGTATCGTTGAATTGGAACGGACGCGCCTATCTGGCCGATTTCTGCGACACGATTCTAAGGCAGGATTATTCGAATTACAAAGTCGTGATTGTTGACAATGCATCTGATGACGACTCAACGATCTTTTTGCGGGAACGGTACCCGGACATCGAAATCATCCGGAATGAAAAGAATCTTGGCTATGCTGCCGGGAACAATGTTGGACTTGAGCATGCGTACAGTCGAGGCGCCCAATACTTTCTCGTGATAAACAATGATACGGTGGTCCCCTTTGATACAATCTCCCGGCTCGTGGAAATAGCGCTGGTTGATCCGAGGATTGGATTTGTGACGGGGAAGGTGTTCTTCCACGGGAATGGCAATATGCTGCAAACCGCCGGAAAAATAGACAAGTTCTGGAGGGCCACTGTTGTGAACGTAGGACAAAATGAAGAGGATAAGGGGCAGTATGACCGGCAACGAGACTTCGACTATTTGGACGATGTTTTTTGGCTGGTGAAGCGCGATGTATACGAACAACTTGGAGGTTACGACCCGGAGTTTTTCCTCTATTGGGAGGAAACCGACTGGTGTGCCCGCGCAAAAGGGAAAGGGTATCGACTTGTGTACACACCAACGGCAAGAATCTATCACAAAGGAAGCCTGAGTACCGGAGGGGGCAGTAACCCGAAGAAGAGTTATTACATCAGGCGCAACGGTGTCTTGTTCTATTGGCGGCACAAAACGAAACTCGTGTTCCTCCTCAAACTCTTGTTCATTATCAAGGAGATACTGGATTGGCGGCGTTTGGCCGCGTTCATCGTGAAACGGAAATATGGAGAGAATCTCGCCGCAGAGTGGAGAGGATTCGTGGATGGACTCAGATATGTCCGCGTCGGCAGCTTTCATTAAGAGATTGAGGTGTTTACGTGAAAGTCCGATTCCTTGACGAAGGACAAGAAAGGCAACCGGCAGTACGAGCTCTATTTGAAAACAACATCCATTCTTTGTTTCAAACAATCGAATTCAATCAGATTGTGAAGGATGTATTTGGCACGGAACTTCACTTTCTGATTGCCGAGGACGGGAAAGAAATCATTGGGGTGTGTGCTATTCATGAGGTAGATGATAGCAGGCTGCGCTCATCATCACACAGCGGGCCCCGAATGTTTGAAGTCCCATACGGTGGCTGGGTCCTCAAGGATAGAAGGCTCGAACTGCGCCTGGCGAGGATGATTGAGTGTGGCGACTTCAGTTGCGTTCTCTATTGGAGCCTGCCGGTGCTCGATGTGGAAAGCCGAAGCCAGTGGAAAGAAGAGCAGAGGTTCGAGACTCTCGTAATTGATTTGTCCATGTCTCTCGGTGATATCTTCTCACGCTCCGTTGACGCCAAACGACGCAACATGATTCGGAAAGCGGAAAGAAGCGGTGTGTCAATCATCGACGGTAACGCTGACGATGTAGAGATTTTCTATCATGAGATGATTGTTGAGAACAACAAGAAGAATCGAATTCCGATTCATCCAAAGAAACTCTACGTCGAAGTTTTCAACAAGTTCTCTGCAAGTGGCGAGGCAAAGTTGTTGCTAGCGGAAAAGGATGGCGAATATCTCGCGGGGGTCTTCATTGTGCGAAATGCTCTGTTTGCCCATTATTGGATTGGAGCGAGAAAGATAGATTGCGACAATATCGGTCAGGGCGAAATGTTGCAGTGGCATGCCATACAATGGGCAAAAGAGCAGGGGAGTAGGTACTATGACTTGTGCGGTTTTGAACCCGTGAGGTTGCCACTTCTTGCAGAATTCAAAGCTGATTTCTCCAAGCAAATTGTTCCTTTCTACTTAGTTCAGAAGCGAGGTTTTGGATATAGGATTGTGTACAGGCTTGGACTATGAGAAACCTTGTGAGTGAATGGGCGACCCACGTCATCAAGCATCTGAAATTCCGCAAGCGCGGAGATATTGCCTTCACAGCCAAAATAGGGCAGAATGTATGGATGGAGGAAGACGTAGTCGTGAGGCCTTATGCGCGTTTAGAAGAAAACGTGCGACTACACAAGAGGTGTGTCATTGGGGACCATGCTATCCTGTCGCGAATAGAAGTTGGCGAGGGTTCACAGATTGAGTATGGAGTCGTTGTTACAGGATATGGTGACGGGAGAATTATCATTGGATCTGAATGTTACATTGGTATCTATAATGTTCTTGATTGGAGCGATGATCTGACCATTGGGAATTTTGTCCATGTTGCCGGCCCATCGACGGGTATTTGGACTCATTCTAGTGTATACCAAGCACTCGCAGGAGACACGCTTGCAGCCAAGGCAAAGCGGGAAACCAAGCCTGTGCGGATCGAGGATTGCGTTTACATAGGCGGCAACTGCACCATTTATCCTGGGGTAACAATTGGACATCATTCGGTTGTTGCCCCAAACAGCGCTGTGAACAAGGACGTGCCACCTTATGCGTTGGTCGGTGGTGTTCCTGCAAGAGTAATCGGATATCGCAACAAACCGAGAAGGAAGATTCCCAAAGAGTGAGGAACAAGTGTCTTCTTTGGTTCTGAGAAGAGGTTTTCTACTTCCCACAGTGGCTCTCCTGATTGCTTGTGTGTGGATCCTGAGATCAGGAATCGAGTCGTTGATTATGCCTGTGGTCGCAGGGTGGAGCCTGTTGTTGGCAAAGGTGTCTCCAGAAGCTCTACTCGTGGTCAACTCTCTGGCCGGGTCAAGGATTTTTGGGTTCTTTTCCCTGGAAGAGATGCCTTCTTTTGAGTTGGGGGCGGGAATGACCCTTAACCTGTCCGATTTTACGGTGATATCTATAATCGTCATTGGATGGCTAGCTTATAGAAAACAACAGCGTCGCCCTCTTTTTTCAGCTCCCCTTATTATTCTGTTTGTCACTCTGTTTCTTTCAACGGTCACCAATATTGACGCTCTGGGCTCACCGAAGGGCTTCCTGAACAACTTGAGGCCATATGTATTCTACTTTGTTTACTTCGGCATGTTAGGGTTCATTGATTCCGAAAGAAGGCTAAAATTCATTATCGCCCTGCCGATCGTCATGGCTGCAGTCGCAGTTGGCATACAACTTCTTGAGTTTATCAACGGAGAGATAATCGTTCTTTCGACTGATCCAGAGTATGCTAGCTTGACCGGTGTTGGCAGGTACATCGATGTCGCCGGATTCAAAGTTTTTTATATACACAATCGTCAGACGTACACCACATTTTACGCGTTATTCCTTGCACTCGGCGTTTTGTTTTTTGCGTCAAATCGTGTCTCCAAGAAATCGTGGTTTGTTGCCTCAGCGATGTTTCTGCTTGCCTTTCTCCTTGCATTCGTGCGTCAGTGGTGGGTAATGATCGCAGTCGGAGTTATCACACTCATTGCAGTCGAGAAGCGGACAACGAGCCTCGTGAGATTCGCTTTGCTCGGCTTCGCCATCATCATGGTGCTTGCACTCGTAACTCGAGGGGTGACCTGGTTTGATGCGGATGTTGGCTCCCTCGTCGTTGAACGGGCGCTGACTGTCGGAGACGTTCCCCAGGGCCGCGAGGGCAACTTCAATATTCGCGTCGAAGCAATAGCGCTTCAACTTATGAGTATGAGAGAAAAGATCTTTTTTGGATACGGCCTCACGCCTGCAGGTATCGGCCTCTTAAATACCGATGTAGGATTAACCAACACCATTGTCAGATTTGGATTGCTTGGGCTACTCTATCCGATTGTCTTCTCGGTCCTGTTTTACCGCACTGCGTTCCGACTGAAACAGGAGCTTCCTCAAGGTTCGAAGTACCGGGGGATGGTAATTGGCCTGATAGGCTTGTGGACGGCAATGTTGGGGGGCTACGCTTTTTCACAGGATTTTTTCACGCAAGGTCCGGGTATTCCGGTTTCGGTCGCCATTCTCATCGATTGCATCAGCTATCTTCACCGGAATGGCAAGTTGTCTGAATTTGACGGCGGGATGCCAAAGAAAATATCGTATGCGAACTTCTATCGATGATTGCGCGTGAGTTGCATCGGTGACTTCCGTCGAAGGTCGATCGAAACCCGGTTCGCTCGCAAGCAGAGAGATTTTTTCTAAGAGATCATAATGATTCAAATTTTTCGATATCGAGAGTTGTTGTTAACTCTCATTAGAAAAAATACCCCGAAATATAAACTGAGCGTGCTCGGTCCGGCCTGGGCCATTTTCCAGCGCCTTGTTTTGATGGGAATGTTTACGTTGCCCCAGGCCTTCGTCCATGCCGGTGGTCCATTTTCAAATATTTCTGTTGCAACCAGGAACATCGTCGTATACGGGCCCATTGAAATTACTTTTGATCTCGACAAGACATATGAGAATCCGTTTAACGCCTACGAAGTGGATGTGGTCGGCGTACTCACGTTCCCCAATGGGAGTGTGATCAGACATCCGGCATTCTATTATCAGGATTTCGTACGTTCACTTTCATCCGGCAGACAAATACTAGAGCGAGTAGGAACTTCGAAATGGTGTCTGCGCTTCTCGCCTCCGATATCTGGTTCCTATGGTGTGCAGTTGGAGTTGAGAGACTCCGATCGAACGGTGACGTCTGAGCCATTTGAGATTTACGTTTCTTCTTCCTTAAATAAAGGGCCGCTTCGTACCGCTCCGGATGGGAGTCTCACCCCCTTTCGATTTGAAGATGGTTTACCCTTCTTTGCTATTGGACACAACATCGCTTGGTCCGGGCCGGCCAGCACGTATGACTATGACTCGTGGTTCAAGAAATTGGCGGAGTCAGGGGGAAATTTCACGCGCGTCTGGATGACACAAATTCATGGATCAGCACAAAGCCTTGAGTGGAACAAAAATCATCTTTCAGGTTACTTCCATGGAGTTGGCCGCTACAGTCTGGAGGGTGCTTGGAATTTGGACTACATCATCCGATTGGCGTGGGAAAGCGGGATTCAGATTCAACTGGTTTTGCAACACCATGGTCAATTCAGCGTCAATGACAACCCCATATGGTCTGAGAATCCTTATAACGTTTCAAACGGAGGATTTCTTTCATCGCCGGATCAATTCTTCGTAGATGATCGGGCTCGAGCACTATTTAAGAGAAAGATTAGATATATCGTTGCGCGGTGGGGAGCTTTTCCGAACATCATCTGGGAACTCTTCAATGAAGTGAATGCGACAACGAACTTCAACGAGGCTGCGATTGCCGCGTGGCATCAGGAAATGGGTGGTTACATAAAAGAGCTGGACTACATGAGACATCTGGTTACTACGAGCTCGGACATCTGGCATAGTCAGATTTGGAATGCTCGCGATATCGACCTCGTTCAGCTTCATCTTTACAGCGGAGAACGACCTGACGATATCTATCACGCTGTGGATTACTCAAGGAAGTACGGCAAGCCGGTGGTTATTGGAGAGTACTCCTTGGGCCCAAACCTGAAACAAGCCCTCGTTGATAGCGGCGGTATTGCATTGAACAACACAGTTTGGGCTGCCTTCATGGCGGGCTCTAGCGCGATGTCGTGGTGGTGGGACAACTACATTGATCCCTTGAATCTCTACTATCATTATCGGGGATTGTCAGCTTTTTTGCGCAATCAGAGATGGGACGGTGACACGTTTCGGCGGACAAAGGTCAGTGCGGTGGGTGGGACTCCATCGAGGGAAGGATTAACGATCTTTCCAAACAAGTACCTGTGGGGTCTCTCCCAAACCCAGTTCATCGTTCAAAGCGACGGGAGTGTCGAGAACGTTGATCAGCTCTCTGCTAATCTTAGGCCAGTCTATCAGACCCAGCATAACACCGTAACATTTCACGTTAGTCTTCAACGCGATGGGAACTTCGTGATGGATGTTGCCGAGGTGGAGGGTGATAGTGCCGCCGGTTTTCTGAGAGTGGATTTGGACGAGGGCCGGTCAGGCGCCTTCCAGAAATCCGTCGCGCTGGGATCTCGAGTAGTTGTTCCAGTTCCTCCTTGGACGCGTACGATTACTGCGACAAATACTGGCTTTTCGCGGCTTCGCGTGGGTAGCTACAAATTCGAGGGTGTTACGGTATCGGCCGCAGAAGGTGTTGCGGTCTTGTCTCCGCGCAAGGCCTATCTTTGGCTGAAAGATCGTTCATGGTGGCACAGTGATCGCTCACACGGGACTCTGGGGGATATGACGATCCGTCTTTCGGGTTTGCTACCGGGTAACTATCGGTACGAGTTTTGGGACGCTTTGAAAGCGGAAAAGATCGGCAGCGGTTACGCATCGACATCCTGGGAGGAGACAGTTCTCTCGATACCAGTACCTCCGTTTGAAAAGGCTGTCGCGGTAAAGGTTTTTCACGACGGCTTAACTTCCACGGGAAGGACAGCAACACCCATTCTACAAGCGTTTGATCCGTACCCAAATCCTTCGAACGCGTCTGTAAAGATCCCTTTCTATCTGGCTCTGCCGGGTTTCGTCGAAATACGCGTATACGATCTGCTGGGGAGATCAATTGGAACCGCATTCAGTGGATCCAGGGACGCCGGAGCTCACTCCGTACCGTTTGATGCGAGTCGACTGGTCAGCGGCATTTATCATCTGTGGATTACGAGTGGGGATATCAATGAATTCAAAAGACTGGTTGTAGTGCGATGAATCGAATTACTCCAATTCTGTTTTTCAAAAACATCTGGCAATACCGCGAGCTCATGATGGCTCTACTGCGGAAAGATATTTCTGCGCGATACAAGCAGAGCGTGTTAGGTCCTGCGTGGGCACTATTCCAACCGGTCGTGCTGATGGGGCTATTCACCATTATCCAGGTTTTTTTGAACATACCAAGCGAAGGCATACCATATCCGATATTCGTTTACAGTGCCCTTCTGCCATGGACGTTTTTTTCGAACTCTATTCTCTATTCCACCTCGTCGATAGTGTCCAATAGCCAGATTATCAGAAAGATCTACTTCCCCCGGGAAATATTCCCTTTTTCGGCGGGTCTAGCGTCCACATTCGATTTCTGCATGGCATCAATTGTATACGTCGCTCTGATGTTGTACTACGGTATAGGGGTCTCATATTCACTGTTGCTGCTTCCGATCCTCCTCGTAATTCAGATAGCTCTTGCATTGGGCATATCACTGTTGACCTCCTCAATTGCAGTATTTCGGCGGGACATTATGCACGCCATGCCGGTTTTGCTGCAATTCTGGATGTTCATGACTCCGGTCATGTACCCTTTAAGTACGGTTCCGGAGAAGTACAGAGGCATTTACATGCTCAATCCGATGGCAGGAATTATCGATGCGTATCGTTCGATCTTGGTGAAACAATCGTTCCCTGATGCCCAACCGCTACTCTATGCGATTCTTGGTGCGTCGGCCGTCTTTGTCGCGGGCTTGTTCGTTTTCAAAAAACTGGAAATGAAATTCGCTGATGTGGTTTGACCGTATGAGTGAGACTGTCATTCGGGTGAGCAACGTTTCTAAGACCTATCAACTGGGACCCCTCAGTTCCCTCTGGTCGCTTCCCTCGACGCTTTGGAACAAGCGGCGGGACGGGCTGACACGAAAAGAGGTATTCTGGGCTCTGAGGGATGTGTCGTTTGAAGTGAAACGAGGAGAGACACTTGGCATCGTCGGCGCGAATGGGGCGGGGAAGAGTACGCTTCTGAAAATCCTTTGCCGCGTGACAGAGCAGACTCAAGGCGAGGTGAGTATCATTGGCTCGGTTGCACCTCTGATAGAACTTGGTGCCGGATTTCATCCGGAATTGACAGGAAGAGAGAACATTTACCTTAACGCGGCAATCATGGGAATGAGCAGGAAAACCGTTGAGTCGCGGTTTGATGAAATAGTGGAATTTGCGGAACTGCGCAGTTTCATCGACACGCCGGTGAAGAAATACTCCAGCGGTATGCTTGTGAGGCTTGGTTTCTCTGTCGCCGCTCATGTCGATGCCGACATTCTGCTCGTCGATGAGGTGCTGAGTGTTGGGGACTATCGCTTCCAAAGAAAGTGCTTGGGTAAGATGAGGGAATTTATCCAAAAAGGCGGGACTATTGTGCTTGTTTCGCATCACTTCGATTTGCTGCGCAGCATCTGCCAACATGGGATTTTTCTTAGGGAGGGGAAGATCAGACTCATAGGTGCCATGGGGGAGGTAATCCAGCGCTATGCGATTGATTCGCCCTCGATCAATCAATACAGTTCAGGAAAACCCGAGGACGCACCGATCTGGATAAGAAAAGCCGAGGTAATGACTCAGCAAGGTATCGAGTCGTATCAATTCGAGATGTTTTCTCCGATGGTCATTCGTATACACTACGAGGCAAGACAAGCCATCAGCAAGCCTGCATTTGGGCTTTCCATTTGGACAAAGGACAATATCAGGATAACTACGCTCGACACACGGCTGTCTGGGAAGTCCGTAGAAGTTCTTTCGGGTAGCGGCTTTTGTGAATGCGTCATCGGGTCAGCTGCACTACTGCCGGGCCGATACCTAATCAAGGCTGGTATCTACGATGGAGAAACGACCTGGCCGTATCATAGGATCGGTTGGGAGGATGATCCAATCGAATTCGTGGTTGTGCAAAGAGAGGGGGGCGGGGATGTGTTTCTCACGCAGGAACATGGCATCATAGCAATGGCGGCCAGTTGGTGCCTTTCGGCTTCTTGAGATGTGTGAAGTATCCGTTGTCATACGTTCGAAAAATGAGGAAGAGCTTCTCGGAAGAACGCTCGACGCCCTGGAGGCGCAGGATTTCCAAGATTTTGAGATTGTCCTTGTGGATTCCGGTTCAAAGGACAGAACCATTGAGATTGCGCGACGCTATAAGCGGGTCCGAATTGCCCAGATAGCGCAGAATATGTTTACTTTTGGCCGCGCCTTAAATGTTGGGGCAGAGTTATCGCGAGGGCGTTATGTCTTAAGCCTCAGCGCTCACGCAATCCCTACCGGGACAGACTACTTGTCGAAGCTTATTGCAAACTTCCGCAATGCCAAGGTCGCGGGAGTTTACGGCAAGCAGATGCCCCTGCCTGAACACGTGCATCGCAAAGAGGTACGAGTTCTTCTCGAAGACTATTCGAGGTGTTATGGCGACCAGAAAAAAGTCCAGGTCAGCGACTATTTCTTCTCGAATGCCAGCGCCATGATAAGAAAGTCGGTTTGGCAAACGCACCCTTTTGATGAGAATGTTACGGGTAGTGAGGACTGGCTCTGGGCGAAGCAAGTCCAAGCTAATGGTTATTTGATCGTCTATGAGCCAGAGGCTTCGGTGTGGCATTCCCACATTGAGTCGCTGAGAAAGGTTTACCAACGTTCCCGGCGGGAGGCGCGTGGCTTCAAACTGGTGGATGAGTCGAGGTATCGCGCCCATCCCCGTGAGTTCAAGACGCGCTTGTTGAACGACGTGAGAAACGGTTTGACGCAGTTGATCAGAGAACGGAGCAGTTTTGGTATCAATCTATATTCGCTGCTGTATCACATTATGTATGATCTCGGTTACTATCATGGTCTAAGATCTGGAACGATAACGACACGCTCGAATTATTGAGAAGGAGAATATGGAGGTCACTGCCCGGCATTGCGTTGTGTTTATCATTCTAGATGCGTTTCGATGGGACTATTTGAATACTGAAGACGCGCCCTTACTCGCGGAAATGGCCGAAGGTGGGATTCATTGCAGGAAAGTTGTGACTTCTCCTGGGTTTGCTCAGCGGTCGTCGATCTTCTGCGGAGCATATCCAGATGCCACAGGCAACTACGCGATGTACGCGTTTGATCCCAAGGGATCCCCTTTTCGAGGTATTCTGAGTTTTCCATCTCTCGTCACGCTTGATGAGGAACCGTGGATCAACCATTTGCCTCGAATCAAGGGTATTAGGTACCTGCAAAGGAGAGCCCAATATCGGCGAGGCGTGAAGCGTCAAGAGGCGAGAAAGAGAATCGAGCGAGATGCTAGGAAATATGCGGTGCACGCCCCGGCGTCCCATATTCCGTTCGGAGTGCTCCCATTTCTCAATGTCTCGGAAGACCAGAAAGAAATCAATTCGACCAACGCCCTTGGCACTGAGTCCATCTTCGATCTCTGCGCAGAGAGTGGCGTGCGGATTGAGTATCTCATGTTTCCAGTGGTAAATTGTGAGGACGATCTCGTGCTCACGAAAGCGATCGAGAGGGTGGAATCCGGAGCGAGGTTCTTCCTACTGCAGTTTTCGGATAGCGATCTCAAAATGCATCTCGCGGGAACGAGCACATTGGAGCGGCGCAAAGTGGTTGGTGAGCTTGACCGCAAGATCAGAGCACTAAAAAAAGTCTTTGACGCGGACTTTCCGTCGACCACGTGGGTGATTATTGGCGATCACGGAATGATGGATGTGGAGAAGGAAGTGAATGTGGCGGACATAGTCCACGGCGAAGCCAGGAGGCGCGGCCTCAAACACATAATGGATTATCTGCTCTTTCTCGATTCGACGGTTGCAAGAATATGGTCACTCTCGAACAAAGCGGAGGCTCTTGTCCCTTCAGTGTTTGTGGAGCAGAAGAGCCTTCGGGAGAGCGGGAGACTTCTGACACCAGAGACCGCAAGACAATACCGGATGCCTTTCGGAGACAGGCGTTACGGAGATTGCATTTGGTTGGCAAATCCTGGCACCTTGATATTTCCCGACTACTTTCACGATGCAACTAATCATAACAAGGCCATGCACGGTTACGACAGGTTTCACGATGATATGAAGGGCATGGCTATCGTATACGGCAAGGATATCCCTCCACGTATGATCGAGGAAGTGCAACTTGTTGACATTTGTCCAACTCTTTGTGACCTACTTCGAGTCCGTTACCCGCAGAAGTGTGAGGGGAAATCAATCTTTGCTGTCGGCTAGCCTTGTATCTAACGCGTGTCCTTCTGGAGTTAAGGGGGACTAGTACGGGTGAACTCCTTGGATATTAGATTGGCAGTTCCGTATAGCTATCCCAGTTCAATCATCAGAGATTTGACGGTAATAGTGCGTTCGGTGCTTGACTTGGTGAAACCCGAAGGCATTCTGTTGGTTGGAGGTTTTGGGCGGGGGGAGGGGAGCATCCTCAAAGTGCGTGGAGAAGAGCCTGAACCACTGAATGACTATGACGTGCTTGTTCTGATGAAAGATACTGAGCCCGCTGACGCACTGAAAGCGCTTGGACATCGTTTGGCAAAGGAGCTAGGAATTGATTTTGTGGACGTCGGTGTTAAATTTGTCGATGAGCTGCGTTACCTTCCCTGCACGATCGAGAACTATGATATGAAGTATGGGAGCACGATCCTGTACGGCGATCCAACCCTTAAAGAACGGATCCCAAACTTCAGGGTGGATGATATCCCGGTCAGCGAGGCTACAAGGCTCCTATTCAATCGCATCGCCGGTGTTCTTGGAGGATTCGATGAGTTTTCTTTTCTAGCTTCTGAGGTAGGATCCCCTGGAAGTTTCTACATGAGGAATCAGCTTGTGAAGGCCTTTATCGGAATGGCTGATGCCCACCTCTTGCTGAATGGATACTATCATCACTTGTATCGTACGAGGAAAGAGAGGTTGTTACAGGATGTCGAGCTCCAGAGCTTTTTTGACCGAGACGAGTTGGAGCTGGTGCTTGTGAGCTATGACATGAAATTGTCACCCCAACCAGTGACAGATTTTGAATTCCTGAAACGCTCTCTCCGTCGGCTCGCTCCATTATTCCAAAGGATCCTGCAAATCACGCTCTTGCGAGAGTTGAATATGGCACAAGGACCTTTGCGTGAGCTTCTTGAGCGGTATGCGATGCAGAGCCTTCGACTAAGCCCGTTGCGCAAACGCATTTTCCCGTTTGTGCCATCGTTTCTTCCCTTTCCGTTTGCCTTGACAAAACAGGCTGTGTATTCTTGCCTTGCAGTCACCCTGTTCTCTGCCCCATTCTGTGATGGCGGGTCTTTCAGATTTGGAGACTATGCCTGGCTCAGAAGATGGAGCGAGTTTAAGGAATTCATTCGGAACGGCGTCAACAAAGAGAATTGGGGGGCACAGAACAGGCTGGCCGTCGCACTCTGGGAGCAGCACTGTCATTGACCCTGAATCATTTTGCCCCCTCGTGGTGCAAAATTCTAAGTTCAATCTGTCGGTAAAGAGGATAAGCCGCCAAAAATTGTCTAGATCGAGGTCCATATTCTTCTGCGTCTGTTCTACAAGGATGGGAGGAGCTGAAGAGTATACATTGAGATTGGCGGGAGAGGCGAGAAAACGTGGCTGGAATGTTTCGGCAGCTCTCGCACTCGATTCGTCCGTCGACGACTTGGAACACCTTCTTGTCAATGTCGGTGCAAGAGTGTTTAGAAAGATCCACTATGCCGCCAATCCTGCATCAAGGATGGAAATCCTGAGACAACTCGGTGCAATGGTTCCCGGTCTTATTTCTACAAGAACCGATGTGCTGCATATAGTTTTGCCATGGCCCACTTTCGGATGGGCGGTAATCAGGGGTTTGTCTTTTTTCAGCATTCCAACTTTCCTGAGCTTTCAGCTGGCGGCTTCTGGAATTGAGATGCCGGAAGAGGTGGCGGCAAAATATCGCGCAATCAGGAAGAAACACAAAGAGTGGATCGCGATTTCATACGAGAACAGAAAACTCCTATCAAGGCTCTTTGGGATTCGAGAGCAAGAGATAAGCGTCATTTATAACGGTACCGACTTCGTTGAAGTCAGTGGGACTGATACTACTCATCATAGGCGGACGTTACGCGAGAGGCTTAAGGTTGCGCACGATGTTCGCATTGTCGCCACGGTTGCCAGAGTTGATAGCGTTCAGAAGGGGTACAGATATCTCGTGGAAGCGGCAGAGGATGTGATCAGGAAATCTAAGGACGTACGATTTTTGTGGGTAGGTGACGGACCCGACATCGTGGATTTAAGGCAACAGATTGACCACAAGGGACTATCGAGGCATTTCTTTCTGGATGGTCATCGAAATGACATTGCCGATATCCTACGCGGATCTGACGTCTTTGCTCTGCCGACGCTGTTCGAAGGAGGGAGTTCATTTGCTCTGTTGGAGGCTATGGCCGTAGGGTTGCCGTGTGTGGCCACTGCGGTGAGCGGGATTCCAGAGGTGCTGAGGGATGGGCTCGACGGTATTCTTGTGGCTCCTAGGGATAGCGGCGCGCTCGGACGGGCTCTCGAGTCAATCCTGACAAACCCCGAGTTGGCACATCGTCTGGGTGATTCGGCGAGGGAACGGGCGAAGCTTTTTTCGGAAAGGGCAATGCTGGACCAGACCTTCGCGTTGTACGAGAAGCACTTGACCGCGAGAATGCGATGAACATCCTCTGGATTACTCCAGAAACGCCATGTTTCCCTGGCACGGCTGCCCGTGCCGCGCTTTATTTGCTCGTTAAGGAATTGGCTAAGATTCATCAGATCACGCTGGTGAGCGTAGCAGCGAGTGACGAAGAACCCTGGATAAAGCAGATGCGCTCTTTCTGTGAAAAGGTCGTTTCAGTTCCCTATCCGGAAAGTGTCGGTCCCGCAGGAATTCATGAACGAAAAAAAAGCCAAGTACGAGAAAAACTGGATTGGCTTCATCATGAGTTAAAGAAGTTCGGTGATCCCCGGCCGGCGAGAGTGGCGGCGTACGAGGAAATCGGAAACCGGATACTTGATGCAGCGCAGGACAGTTTGCCAGGAAATGAGCCCTATGATTTGCTTCGCATCGAACATTCGGAATTGGGGTTCCTCGCGGAACGATTGAATATTGCAGCAAGAAAAGTGCTGGTCTTTCATAATGTCAATTATCTCGAGGAACAACGATTTTCAATTGTCACAACAAGACCGGCGCAAAAGTTCTTTGCGCGTGCCCAGGCACGAAAAACCGCCCAATACGAAAAGGGTGTTTCGAAAGAGTTTGACCTCAATATTGTCCTGTCTGAAGAGGAAAAAGAAAAGTTGTCGGCGTTGTCTCCGCACAGTTCCATAGAAGTAGTGCCGCTGGGTGTGGATCCTACCTATTTTTCACCCAACGGGAACATCACCGAGGAACAAGGATCGATCGTCTACACGGCACTTTTGAGCCATCGGCCTCACGTTGATGCGGTCCTGTATTTCTACAAGGAAATCTTTCTCCTTGTTCGGCAACGCTATCCCCATGTGAAGCTGTATCTGGTGGGTAATCGGCCAGCAGCGGAAGTACAGGATCTCGGGGAAGATCCGAATGTGATCGTTACGGGCTATGTTGACGACGTGCGCCCGTACATTGCGCGAGGCTGTGTGTACGTTGTCCCGATCAGATACGCCGCGGGGATCCGAATCAAAATCCTCGAGGCGCTTCTGATGGAAAAAGCCGTCGTATCTACATCGGTGGGTTGCGAGGGGCTTGGTTTGACTCATGGGAGAGAGATCCTTGTCGCTGATTCTGCCAGGGACTTCGCCGGTGCGATCACGGATCTGTTTGGGAATGAGCCTTTCCGCAGAGAATTGGGAAAGAAAGGGAGGGAACATGTTGTCTCCAATTTTGATTATCGGTCGATAGCCCGGAGGCACCATGAGCTCTATGAACGGTTGGTTTCAAACAAGCGGAATGCTCATGCCTGAACGAGTTAAGCGAACGAATGCAGACGGTCCAGCGAAGCGCCCCCGGGTTCTCTACATAACAATCAACATTCCCTATTTCCCTGGGGGTGGGGGGACATACATACGGGAATATTTCTTATTGAAGAGTCTCTCTCGCTGGATTGATTTCTATGTTGCTGCCGTTATCGAATGTCCCGATCCTTCCAGAAAAGAACGGCTTTTGGAGTTTTGCCAGATGGCTTGGTCTCCTGATGAAGATCGTCACCCTGAATCAGTCAAGAAGCCGGTTGGCATCAAGCCGGCATTCTATCCGGATTGTTTGCACGACAACTGGAAGTTTGCTGCTCCGCATATAGAATCACTGAACGCACTGATCAAGTCGATCAAGCCGGACATCATTCAGATAGAGCACACCCAGAATGCCTGGCTCGTTGAACGCTTGGATACGGCCGTGGCTCCGACGATTCTTACGTTCCACGATATCTGGACCACAAGGCAACTGCAGTATTGGAGTCAGGCCACATCGTTGAGAAAGAAGCTTAGGGTCGTAAGACATAGCCTCGAGAGTCTCCGCTACGAGAGGATGTACGGAAGGAAGGCCTCGTGCCTCGTGGCGATGTCTATTCCAGATGCGCGCCGGATGAACCGCTGGTTTGGACACAGTAATGCTGTGGTCATTCCGAGCTGCATAGACGTCGACCATTATGCTTCGTATCATATCGGTCAACCGGCAAAGCGGCATCGGCTATTTTACTCGGGGAGCATGGGGTGGGAGCCGAATGTGGAAGCAGTTTTCTGGTTCGTGAAAGAAGTGCTGCCGCGCATCAGCGAAAAATATCCTGATGCCCACCTCCTGATTGTCGGCGGTGATGTTCCGCCGGAACTTGGAGAATCGCTGAAAGACAATCCGGCAGTTCAATTCGCGGGTTTCGTGCCTGACGTGCGGCAATTCATCGCCGAGTCGGAAGTTTGTATCGTGCCCCTCAAGAAGGGGAGCGGAACAAGGTTGAAGATCCTTGAGTACATGGCCATGCAGAAGCCAATCGTCTCTACGCGCATCGGTGCTGAGGGAATTGACGTCACAGACGGCCAGGATATCCTTCTGGCAGACGAACCCGAGGCATTTGCCCGGGCTGTGATAAGCCTGTTCAAGGATCCAGAGCTTGCTTGTCGAATTGGACTCGACGCTCGAAATCTCATAATGCAGAGGTATGATGCGGAAAGGGTCGCCTCATCCGCCAAGGAGCTCTATTTCAAGCTTGCTGACGTATCGGACAAGATCCGATAGGGAGTATTTGCCGTGGATGTTTCGGTTATCATTCCTTGCTACAATGCTGATAAGTTTATCGGAACAGCCGTTCAGAGTGTCCTAAATCAAACGGCTAGGGCTGATGAAATCATAGTGGTCGATGACGGTTCGACAGACAGCTCGGCTGAAATCCTGCGAGGGGTCAGTAATCATGTTCAACTCATTCAGATTGCGCACACAGGATTGCCGGCTAGTGTGCGAAATGTGGGCATCGAGGCAAGCAAAGGTCAGTTGATAGCCTTTCTTGATGCAGATGACGTCTGGGACTCAAGGAAACTCGAAAAACAGATCAAGATCTTTCAAGAGAGAGCGGAGGCGACACTTGTCTGTACTGATATCCGCTTGATCGACGAAGAAGGGCGGCACCTTGGGGACAGCGATTACTCGTCGTGGACCCGATCACAGTTCCGTTCCCTGATGAAGAATCCGCTGGCCACTCTCTTGCAGGGCAATGTGGTTTCCACATCGACCGTGATGGTTCGGCGTAATAAGTTCCTTGAGGCTGGCTTATTTGTGGTTTCAAGAGAATTGGATCAAGCAGAAGACTACGCCACATGGGTGAAACTAGCATTCCAGGGTGGATTTTACGTGATCGAGGAGCCGCTCGTATCTTATCGAATAGGCTCCTCGAACATTAGTTTCCAAAAAGTGTCAGAAGAGGTTCACAGGCGTCGGATGGCTGCGATGGCAGAGTTGTGGTGCTCATACTACTGTAAACGAGCGCGGCTGTTAGACGACACTTCGTACATCATGTTGATAAAACGTGGTGTCGAGGCGGCCAAGTATCGGTTTATGAATATTCAACTTCTCGATGCGGTCCGCATGATTCGATTGCTTGTGCTCACGGTCCTTCACCGACTTTTCGGCAAGAGAAGTGCCTGGTTCCATGCGGCGACATTGAAGGGCCTGGCAGGGAAGGCATCGTGACTATCATGCCGGAGAAGGGTGGCGAGTGAAGACTGTCATCAATATCATGGAGGAGAGCCCCGCGTACTCTTTCTATGCGGACCAACCTCGGCCACAGATAGGTTGGGATACTCCGGACGGTCGGTGGGTCGGCATCTGGGGATACGATTGGCCGGATCAACTCGGCGACGAGGTTCTGAAGCGTGCAACTGACCTGGCTTACGAAGTCTGGCAGCCTGATCTGCGCGCGGACAGGGTTTACACGCATCAGTTTCCGAATGGATTGCGACACTCGTTGTTCCCTGCGGTTATCAAGAGAGATGTTGTGAGCCTTGGGAGACGAAGACATCTTAAGAGCGAATCCTTGCTCGCTGAGCTCCGCCGTCGGCTTCAGGATGATGTGCTTGTGCAGCTCAACAATTTTCGTTCGGCGCAGACACTTGAAATTCTGGAACTGGTCAAATCGGACCCTGCTCCTTTGCTGATCACTGGCCACGGCTCTAGTTTATTGCCATGGGAAGAAATGAAATCGGCGCGCCATCCGGCAACAAAGGTCTCACTCCTTCTCGAGCATATGCGGTTCATGAAAGCAATTCGGCGAGCCAATTTCGTCACTGATGAGAACCAATCCCAAGTCAAGAAGCTCGAAAAACTGCTGAGGCGGGAAGTCGGATATCTGCCCATGGGAAGCGATTTCGATTTTTGGATTCCGCGACCCGCTGATTGGACGCGACCTCCTGCGTTTGACAAACTCAAGAAGGAAGGGAAAACAATCTTCCTCTCCGTTGGCAATTTCATCTCGCGCAAACGCTTTGACAAGCTAATTGAGGTTTTCTCGTCGCTCGCGAACGTGTCACAGTTTTGTTTGGTTCTCGTTGGTCACGGTGAACCAAACTATTCCTCATTCTTGAAGAGAATTGGCTCCGCTCTTGTAGAGCGAGGTCAGCTCATATTTGTCGACTATGTACGAGGTGAGAAACTGCGGGAGATTTACTGGTCGAGCGATGTCTACGTCGCAGCGGCAGCGAGCGAAGGTACTTCGGTAGCAGCGGAATATGCGGCAGGTTGCGCGATGCCCATCATTTCGGCGCTGAACAATGGAATCGCTGACTTGCTGACGCAACTTCAATGTGGTCTGGTGCTGCCCGAGTATTCCCTACAAAGCTGGGCCGAAAGGTTTGAGCAAGTGTTGCATGGGGATTCTCTTCGGGCTTTGCCGCTGCCGGTCGTGAAAGAGTACTACGACTGGAAGCAAGTGGCATCTCGCTTTATCTATGTGTACCGAAGGCTTTTCGACACAGCCTCGCGTCGTAAGATAGCATTTGAATCACAAGCTCGGGAGCAGGTGAAAGCGCATGCATGACACTATTCGGGATCAGTACAAGGGAAAGCGTGTGCTTATTACGGGAGGTGCAGGTTTCATAGGATCCAACATCGCGCGCACTCTCCATGCGTTGGGAGCGCATATTGTTGTTTTCGATTCGTTCTCGCCTCTATACGGAGGAAATAGGTACAATCTCCGTCAGTTGGCAAATGATCGAATTGAGCTCATCCAAGATGATGTGCGGAATGTCGAGCGGCTTAACAGTGTCGTACATGCGGCTGATATCATAGTTCATCTTGCTGCTCAGGTCAGTTATCTTGATAGTGGAAAGGTCCCCTTTGAAGACTATGATGTCACGGCCCGGAGCACGTTACACATTCTGGAAGCGATCCGCCGTTCTGGCAAGAAGACCAAAGTCCTCTTTTCAAGCTCCCGGATGGTCCTGGGCGAGGCCCGCGCGGATGTTATCACGGAGGAGCATCCAACAAATCCGCTGACGATCTACGGAGTGCACAAGCTCACAGCAGAAAAGTACCTTCAGATCTACTACCGGGATCACGATATTCCCTGTACGATCCTTCGAATTACCAATCCTTATGGTCCCCATCAACAAGTCAAACACAGCAAGTACAGTATTGTGGGGTGGTTTGTCCGCTGTGCTATGGAAGGTAACAGCATCAGAGTGTTCGGTCAGGGGAAGCAGAAACGGGACTACATATTCATTGACGACATCGTGGATGCGTTCGTGCGGGCCGGATGTTCGCGCGTGTGCGATGGGAAAATATACAATCTCGGTACCGGGATTTCGACAGAATTCCGTCATATGGCGCAAACTGTTGTTGAGGTTGTGGGGAGCGGGAGCATCGAGCATATCCCCTGGCCTTCAGACTATGAGCGGATTGAAACCGGTGATCTCGTTGTCGACGTAGGTCGTCTGAGAAACGATCTCGGCTGGACGCCTCGGTTCGATCTTCGAACGGGGATCAACCGGACCCATGAATTCTTGAAAGAACACTTGCAGCATTATCTCACCTGATTGCCAAAGGATATGAATCGGTTTTCTAGAGAGACTTACGACTCGATGCCTTGGGCGCAAGGTGGCACACTGTTGTTCTCGAAGCCGCGCTATGAGCAGATCCACGCACTAAAGCTGGTTCCGAAGGAAGATCGACTTCCGATGTTTTCGGAGTTCTATGAACTTCAGGAGTATCTGGATCTTGCTGCAAATCTGCCTCCAGGGCGCATGCTCGACGCCGGGGCCGGCAGCGGCTCACTCAGCTATCTTTTTGCCCATATGGGCTGGGACGTGACATCCTGTGACCACGACAAATCAGCTTTCCTGTACAGGGACGGGAAATTCATGTCAGTAGACCTCAACAAAGACTGGCCGTTTGATTCTGGATTCTTTAACCTCATAGTCTGCAAACAGGTGATAGAGCATCTCGAGAATCCGAACCATTGGTTCCGTCAGGTGAGCCGTCTCTCGAAGAGAGGTGGTATGGTGATTCTGTCGACGCCGAACATCGCTTCGCTTGCAGGCCGACTCGCATTCCTTCGCTCTGGGCAACTTGCTTATTTTGAGAGCTACTGGGCTGACCACCGGACCATTCTTCACTACGGGCAGCTGAAGAGCATGTTTGAAGAGTGTCTTTTTCAGGATGTGCGTTTTCACACAAACCGGTACGAGCTCTACAACATGAACGCGGATGTCAATGGGAAACGAATGCGGTTTCTTTCTCCTGTTTTGAAAATGATTGCTTCACGCAAGACGCCAGAAGCATGCAGATATGGTCAGTTCATAATAGTCAGTGCCACGAGAAGCTGATGTCCCTCGTTGTTCATACGGACTGCAGGTACTATAGGGGAAGCATGCCATGCTCCTTCCACAAGCAAGACGGAAGGCTTTGTGAAGGATGCCGGGATTACGATCCCATAAAGACTCGTGTTCTTGTCATCAAGTTGGCAGCTATCGGTGATGTCCTGCGAACCACTTCGATTCTCCCCGCCCTTAGGAAAAAATATGAAGGGAGCGAGATAACTTGGGTTACCAAAAGGAATGCTGCTCAGTTGTTGGCTCAAAACCACCTTATTGATCGCTTGTTGGAGACTGAGGGGAATTATCTCGAGTTCGTCAGGAACGAGAGGTTCGATGTCGGGATTTGCCTTGATGCTGATCCTTTGAGTGCAGCAATCCACAGCCTTGCAGATTGCTCTGAACGCTATGGATTCCTTGCCGATCGCAATGGTCGGGTTCAGCCAGCGAACGACTTCGCTCGTGAATGGTGGTTGATGGGTTTGAATGATCAACTCAAGAAAGACAATCGCAAGTCCTATCAGCAGATCATGTACGAAATCTGCGACTTGCCTTCCGCTCCAAGCAGACCCATTCTCCACCTGGATGATGAAAGCCTGCAATTTGCCCAGGAATTCGCGGCTAGAAACAGAATCAATGGATCTTCAAAGATTGCGGGAGTCAACACCGGAGGAGGCAATCGTTGGCAACACAAGAAATGGACCCTGGATGGGTATGTTCAACTCATCAATGCGTTACGGCATGCGGGTGTTCAGGTTATCCTGTTTGGCGGGCCCGAGGAAATCGAATTCAATAGTGAAATCAAGAAACGAATCACAGACGACATTGCCGATGCAGGTTGTCATAATTCCTTGAGAAAGTTCGCTGCACTGATCAATCTCGTTGATGTCCTTTTTACGCCTGATAGTCTGGGTATGCATATTGGGGTTGCTCTGGGCAAGCCAGTTGTTGTGAGTGTTGGACCAACATCACCTTGGGAACTGGATGTATACGGGAAGGGAGAAGTCATTCATTCAGACATTGAATGCCTTGCTTGTTACCTTACTCGATGTGACAAAGCTGTCAACTGCATGAATACATTGGAACCACAATTTGTCCTAGAGAAAATCATGAAATATCTATGAGAGTTCTTCTGGTCAGCAACGGGCACTTCGATTCATTTCTTCCTCTTGTCGCGGCTCTTGACAGTGAAATCGATTGCACCGCCAATATTCAGATTGAGGAAGACACGTTGCGACAAAGCGCGCTTGACTACCCAATTGCGAACAAGGAATATGGGGTGGGCGTAGAAGATAAAGATACTGAACGGATTCGTGCCGGCATAAATCAGCTGGTTGGAAAAAAGTTGAAACTCGTTTTCACCAAGTATCCCACGCGTTCCTTCAGAGATACTGCTAACTGGAAAGTAAGCCTGGAGTGGTTGAGGTGGTTTAAGAAAAACGACTTTGATCTGGTGCATTACAATGGGACTTCGATGCTGTTCTTTCAGCAGATTCTGATGCATCAATCGGGCGCCAAGGTTTTTTCCATTCACGATTATGCGACTCATCTAGGCGAAGATGCACCGCAGGTACGGTGGCTCTATCGGTACATGGTAGCAAGGAAGAATCACCGGTTCATTGCACACTCCCATTTTGGACGGCGTGGGTTTATGGAGGAGTACAACGTTGAGGCAAACCGGATAACAACGGTCCGCTACGGAGCGCTCGAACTCTACAAGAAATGGGAGGACCCCTCAGTACAGGCTGAACCGAACACGATACTCTTCTTCGGTCGGATTTCGCCGTACAAGGGTCTGGAGTACCTTGCGGAAGCGTGGAAGGTTATCAAGGAATGCAATAAGGACGCACGACTCATCATCGCCGGCTCCGGCAATTTCTACTTCGACATCACGGCTCTCCAATCCGATCCGCGGGTCGAGATTCATAACCGGCACATCAATAATGCGGAGCTGGTGGGATTCATTGAGCGGGCAAGTGTTGTGGTTCTCCCGTATGTCGAAGCTACGCAAAGCGGTGTGGTGATGACGGCGTATGCGTTCAATAAGCCGGTTGTGGTGACGAGCGTAGGCGCTTTGCCGGAGGTGGTGGAGGATGGAATCACAGGCAGAGTTGTTCCTCCGAAAGATGCCCGGCGACTGGCCGATGCTGTAGTCGAGTTGCTTTCGGATCCAACAAAGCGTGAAGAGATGAAGAGGCGGATTTCTGAGAAGATGATCAACGAGTTCTCCTGGGACGCAATAGCACGGGAGACTGTTGGCATATATCAAGCGGCTTTAGGAAGAGGCGAGGATGCCCTGGCTTAAGTCCGGAATCAATAGATTTCTCCCTTCGGTAATCTATCAACCTCGACCGCCAATCCCGGAAACACTCAGGCTTCTACCGGGTAATCCTATGGTACTGGACGTTGGCGCGGGAGGCAGAATCATCCGTGAGGATATCATCAATATCGATCTGATGCCGTTTGACAATACGGATCTTGTAACAGACATTCATCAGATGGTGGTGAAAAGCGAAAGGGTGGATTGTATATTCTGCACAGGGGTCTTTGAACACATTGCGTGGCCAGAGAAAGCGCTGTCGGAGTTCCATCGGGTTTTGAAACCCAATGGCATTGTCCATCTCGAAGTTCCGTTCATGCAGCCGTTCCATGCGGATCCGGTCGATTACTATCGCTGGACTCTGGATGGTTTCAGGCTCTTCTGTTCTCGACACGGTTTTGAGGAAGTGAGGTCGGGCTCTCATCTTGGACCTGTTTCTGCCATGAATGCCATCGTCATTGCTTTCTGGCAGAGCTTCTTCAGGAACCGCTACCTGAGAAAAGTGGTCGATGTGGTTCTCTCGTTCCTCCTTTTTCCGTTCAAGTATCTCGATACATTTCTCTGCGGAAGAGATCACAATCTTTCCTCGGGAGTTTATTTTGTGGGGAGAAAGATCGAATCGGGAGTGCGATGAAAGGGATTGGCAGTAAGAACACAGTTTCGGCATTTATTCTCAATATGGACTGCAACGGCCTCGGAGTCGCGCGCAGCGTGGGACGGGAGGGGATTCTGGTCGTAGGGGTCGATCATCGCTCGGATGCGGTGGGACTGCGCTCGCGGTTCTGTCGTCCGATTGTGGTCCCGCATCCGTCAGATGAACCGGACCGTCTACTGGGAGCGCTCGTTGATGCGGCGCGTACACTTGGTCATAAGCCGATACTGTTTCCCACATCCGATGCGTTCGTCTTGTTTATCTCGCGGTACCGCGCGCAACTGGCGGAATTCTTTCTCTTCGCCATCCCGCCGGAAAAGGTTGTGGAAGCGCTCGTCAACAAGCGCCTGCAGTACGAAGAAGCTGTGCGGCTCGATGTTCCGATCGCGAAAACGTTTTATCCGAGATCACTGGCCGAGGTCGAACAAATAAGCGGCCAACTCGAATATCCGGCCTTCATCAAGCCCTATTACTCTCATTTGTGGCAGCAGCATTTTGGAAACAAGGGATTCTTGGTGAAGAATGCGGCTGAGCTCAATTCAAGATTCGTCGATGTGCTGGACCTCGGGCTTGACGCGATGGTTCAGTCGGTTATCCTCGGACCAAACACGAACCATTTCAAGGTGTGCACATATGTTGGATCGGATGGTGAAGTGATGGCCTTGTTTACCACCCAAAAGATCCGGCAATATCCTACTGATTTTGGTGTCGGAACGCTGATGAAATCGGTCCGCAACCCGGAAGTCGCTGAGCTTGGTCTGAAGTTTTTCAGAGGAATCGGTTATCGAGGCATCGGTTCGATAGAATTCAAGCGGGACGAGAGGGATGGCCGGTACAAGATGATAGAACTCAATCCCCGCCTGTGGCAGCAGAACATCCAGGCCACGTACGCCGGGATCAATTTCCCCTTGATCCAGTATCTTGATCTTACCGGAACACTTGATTCTACGCAAACGACATTCAAAGAGGGCGTGCGTTGGTTTGACGCCATTCAGGATTTTCAGGCCTTCTGGTCATATAGAAAACGAGGACAGATTGCTATCGCAGAGTGGTTTCGCTCTTGGTGGGGATCTGACTGCTATGCGTACTTCGCGTGGGATGATCCGATTCCTGCATGGAGAAACTCCCGATACGGGCTGAAATACTTGAATTTACCTCTCTATCTGCTCAGGAATCTGTTGAAGGGAGATTCAGGGAAGCAGCGATGAAACTATGCGTTCTCGGTGGCAGCAGCGTTCATACGCCTGCGTTGATCGAAGCCTTGGGAAAACGAGGTTGGACTCGGTTCACTGAGATATCCTTATTCGGTCAGGATCAGAGGAAGCTCGAGGCTATTGGTACGTTCTGTATGCATCGGGTTGAGCAATACTCTATCAACTGCAAGGTCTCCTGGAGCAATCGAGCTGATGTCGCTCTGGATGGATCTTCCGCAGTTCTCAATCAGATGCGTGTTGGCGGGATGGACGCAGGAATTGAGGATAGAATAAACCTTGCTGGAAGTGGTTTTGTTGCTCATGCAGCGAGTTATGCGGAGGCTCTTCGGCTACTACCCGCGCTTGGTCGACTGCTTCCAGCGATCAGGAAACGCGCAGCCGACGCCTTGCTTGTCAATTTCTCGAATCCGGTGAGTGCAGCGTGTGAATATCTGGCGACCGAAACCGACCAAAATATTGTCGGTCTTTGTTATCACACGACGCTCGCGCGAAGTCACTTTGCGAAATATCTGGACGTGGATGCATCCGATCTTCACATTGAGACTTTTGGGATCAACCATGTTTCATTCATTACTGATGTCGTTGTCTTTGGGGAGAGTAGAATGGGGGAACTGAAGACCAAGATCATATCGCAGAGAGACAAGGACTACAATTACGATCGAATCCTGAGCGCTGACGCGATCCCAATCAGCCACGCGTATTCACTCTTTAGAACAGGAGAGCGCTGGTATGTACGCCAGGATGGGATCCGTGAGAGTCTAAGAAACGTCATCCTGCACTTCACGAGACTGGATCTGTCTACCCTTCGAAAGGAGAAGAAAGTGCGGGAGAGGGCTTTTGAAGACATTTTGAGTGGCAAACAAGAAGTCGTCGCAGAGCTTGCGAAAGCGGCACCATGGTACGACAAAACCATTGTCCCGTTTCTATTTGATTACTTCGGGAATGGGAGTGGTGAACATACAGTGACGGTAAGACATCCCTCTGAAAGACCGGCCGAAACTGGGGGTTGGACAGCCGAATATTCAAGCATCGTCTCAAACGGTGCAATTCTACCTCAGGCATTCAAGAGATCTCCGTCTAATAGCGCGATGAGCCAACTAAGAAGGGTTGTTCGCAGTGAGACTAAACTCGTAGCCGCGATCAGAGCGCAATCGCTCGATGAGGCTATCTCAGCATTGTTGATTCATCCCAATGTATACTCGAGGGTGCATGCAGAGCGGTTCCTTCGGAATTATTTTCCTTTGGCAGGCTGTTGAAAAAGGCGTTTATAGCCACGAGCTTCAGCTCGTGGAAACGAATGCAAGAAACAAATGAGGGTTTTAACCCATAATTCTGCGCGATTTGGGGCTAAAGCCCAATAAGATTTCGTCAATCTTGTCCACTCCTAAAGGTCGTGGCTACCCAAAACAGTTTTTTAACAGCCTGTTAGACAAATAACTATGATTTTTGATCTGGTTGGTATCAGTCACAGTAACAACAGGGGAGGCAATAAAAGCAGACCACTCGGCGATCTGTTTTCAAACGAGATTTATCTCCGATCGCAATCACTTTATCGGAAGGACCATCTCACTGGAGCGAACTTCAATTGCACGCTGTTGCACCGCCCGGACTCATTCAAAGCATGGACACACATTGAAAACGAGGCGCTCATCATTATTGGAGAAACTTTCCTAAGCGCCCGTGGACAAAGTGTTACGGGCCTTGCTCCACAACGGCTCGGTGCGGAGACAATTCATGACCTGGTAAAAAGGTATCCTGAGAATTGGATCACAATGGTGAAGGGGAATTTTCAGGTGATCCGTTTCGACGATCGTTCAGAAACAACTGTTGTGCACAACAGCAGATTCGGCGTTTCCCCATTCTACTATGCTGTTCAGAGTTTCGGATGTGTGTTCGGAACCAGCTTGTCAGAGATTCGGAAGGTGTTGGAGGATGCAGTCTCGATTGATGTCGTGGCGGTTGCTGAGCACGCATTGTTCAACTATCCGCTCCTTGATAGGACATTCTATTCACAGGTCAAAGCTCTCCAGACCGGCGAGACTATCACCTTCGATTCGCGTGGTCTCCGAAAAACAAAGTACTGGGATGCTGGACGTCTCTTTCATTCCGTGCGGTTGAATGAAGACGAAGCGTTGGAAGGCGGATCAAACCTTTTCAGAGAAACCGTCAACGTCCTCGCCGCAGATCTTGATCGTGTCGCCGTCTCACTGACGGCAGGTTTTGATGGGAGGGCAAACCTCGCGGCATTGGAGAGGCCAGGCGATTCCATCCTGTGCTACGCGTTCGGAATTCCAGAGAGTGAGAACCTCTCTATCCCACAGGATCTTTGTAGAAAGTTGGGTCTACCGTTTGAAGCCATCCTTCTCGATGAAAGCTACGAAAAGGTCTTCGATCGCTACGCAGATACAGCGTTGTTGCTCTCGGACGGCCTTTCAACCGTCGAGAGGGCGAACTATCCCTATGCATTTGAGAGACTTTCTCGCTGGTCTCCCGTGGTCATCACCGGCATATTTGGCAGCGAGTTGATGAGGACGTTCCAGAATGTTGGGTTGATGGTGAACCAGACTTTTGCGGATCTCAATGCGGCCGAACCTGTTCGGCGACCCGATATTGTCCGCGCTGTATTGCCGCGATTGAGATATTTCGATCAGGTATTCCTTAAGAACCATTTACCTGAAGTGATCGCCGATGTGGAAAGGATGTTTGGAGATTGCGCAGGACTCGAGAGTGCGGGCGAAAGATTCTACTACTTCCTGCTTACGCACGCCTTGCGAAAGTACTTCGGCGCCGAAGTTCACATGGAACGACTGTTTGCAACAAACAGATTCCCGTATCTTGACGATGATTTTGTGGAGTTCATCTTCAGATCTCCTTTTGCTGGTGTGAGGGGGGATCTCCTAAGGCCAACACCGCGGCAGAGGTTTCGCTCGCAGTACTTCTATGCTCACGTAATGAAACGATACAGACCGGCCCTGCTCGGTGCAACGACCGATCACGGCTTTTCCCCCTCGGATCTGCTCAAGCCTTTTCCGCTCTTTTGGATCGGGCCGAAGTTTCTGTTTCGTCGACAGGTGCGAAAGTGGAGGAACTATCGGGAATTCAAGACAGAGGAATGGACCGCTGCGTATTATCAAAAAAAGGCCTCGGATCTGAATATATCGTCACCAATATTCTCGACGACAGTCTTGGATGATCTGTCAGGATCGACCTGGCTTCAGCAACGGACAGAGTTTGCCAAAGCTGCTTCACTCAAGCTCTGGCTGAACATGGTCAATGGAGTGTGAGACCCCAGTGAGCCCAACAAAAAGAAACAAGGTCGCGCATCTTCGACGCACCTATCTTTTGAAACGTGAACCGTTCATAGGCTATCAGGTGACATCTCACGTCGAATTCGAATCCATCGTTCTGTGCAAGCAAAAAGATACGTCGGGTGGATATGCCAACGTGCCGATCCATTGCAGTGATGAAGCGCTTGATGGTTTTCAGAAGAAGGTCTCAGATGTGCTTTACCAGAGGTTCCGAATTCTCTCGACCTGGGAGTTTAAGTACCTTGAGGATGTCATTCGGCGAGAGAAACCCGATATCCTTCACTGCCACTACTTGCCGGATGCACGGTTCTTTCTGAAGCTTAAGCGCACAGCGAAGATACCTCTTGTGGTATCTGCCTATGGCTATGATACTTCGGAATTCCACCGCCGGCTTCTTGGTTATGGAAAACGGTATTTGGCGCCAGTGGTACGTGAGGCGGATCTCGTTCTCGCGATGTCGCCAGATATGGAACGAGACTTGCGGCAACTTGGATGTCCACCCGAAAAAATTCGCGTACACTACTACGGAGTTGAAACCTCAGAGTTTGCCTGGCCAGAGCGCTCGTATGAGCGGAGTGGCATCATCACACTCCTTATGGTAGCGGGGCTTGACGAATACAAAGGGCACATCTATTTTCTCCAAGCCCTGGCGGAACTACTTCGGAGACTTCCGGCCACACAGTTTCGTGCCCGCCTCGCGGGTGAAGGACCACTCGAAAACGAGCTCAAGGCATATGTGAGAAAGAGTGGCCTGGACAGCGTAGTGGAGTTCGTGGGTTTTGTGCCGAGAGCCAATGGTGCTATATTGCAGGAATTTCGGGAAGCAGATGTTCTCGTCATGCCCAGCGTTACTCAGAAGAACGGTCTCAAGGAAGGAATTCCGGGTGCGCTCGTCGAAGCTATGGCCAGCGGGTTGCCCTGCATTGGCACACGGCACGCCGGAATCCCATTTGTTCTTTCGGATGAAGAGACGGGACTGTTGGTGGACGAGCGAGACGTCTCCGGACTGGTGAAGGCATTGGAACGCCTCATGACCGATGCTGATTTGCGGCGAAGATTGGGGAGCGCTGCGGCAAGGAAGGCGGCGAGTGAGTTCAATCGCCGTCAGAAGATTCGCGATCTCGAAGCAATCTATCTATCTCTGCTGGGATGAGCCTTCATGCGCCCACGCATCGCCATTTTGACGAACTATCCGTCCGATGAGTCCACTCTCACCGGCGGCGTCGAATCGATTACTGAAGGTTTGCTGGAGGGGCTTACCCCCTATCAGAAGGAGTTTGAGTTTCATATTGTGTCGCTTGATCGAAGGCAAAACAGAAGAACTGTGGAGAACAGACGGGGTTTCTTTTTCCATTTTCTTCCTGTGCCTCAGTCGATCATCATGCGGCCGCGGACTCTTTTTAACGTCGTTGCTGCGGTGCAAGAACTCAAGAAGCTACAAGCAGACCTTGTCCACTGTCAGGATAACATGGCTTTAGCAGTGGCAGCGATTAGAGCGGGGCAGGCAGATCTCTTCACCGTTCATGGTGTGAAACAGGATGAATCCAATAAATGGATTGGTGAAGAGTATTGGAGTCATCGGATGGATGCCTGGCTCGAACGGTATGTGCATCGACGATTTAAGGCATTCATTGCGATCTCCGAATACGCAGCTATGGCGCTGGGGGAGGGAAAGCGCATGTTCCCGATCCCCAATCCGGTCTCACGACGCTGGTTCAAGAATTCACGGACAATCGGAAAGAAACGGCACCGAATCGTTTGTGCGGGATCGTACAATAGGCTCAAGAGGCAGGACTGGCTCTTGAAGGCGGTGAGAGATCTGCGAGTAGATCTTGAAGGATACGAGATAATGCTATGTGGGACTGTAGATGACCGTCAATACTTCGCTGAACTCAACGGTACGGTCTCAGTCGGTGAGTTGCGAAATGTTTTCCTCCGGCAGAACGTGCCGAGGAATGAGTTTGTAGAACTCTTAAGTGGCAGCGCTGTTCTCGCCCACCCATCTGCTCAGGAAAACAGTCCAATGGTGATTGCCGAGGCGATGGCGGCTGGTGTTCCTATCGTGGCTGCGCGAGTCGGTGGTATCCCGGAGATGATGCGTGACGGAGTTGAGGGTCTCTTGTTCGATCCAGACGATTATGACGGTTTTCGCCGTCAGTTGAGACGCATAGTTTTGGATGATTCACTGCAGGTGGAATTGGGCGCGCGCGGCAGCCGAAGAGCGCACGAACGCTTCTTTCCCGATTCCATAGCAAGTCAAACGGTTGAGGTGTACCGACTCCTGCTGGCAGAACGATTAAGTGCGGAACGCATGCAATGAGAAGTGTGTTGAAATCTGTCTATGAGACGCTCTATCAAATTCTTCCTCCGCGAGGGAAGGCCATCTCGTCAGATTTGGTTTTTGCCCTCACGAGCAAACCGTATGTCTATTTCGAGAGTGACGCTCACCCGGCTCAACGGTTGACGCGAGGGGCCGTGACTTTTTCGGTCGACTTCGAGCTGGCCTGGGCGTGGAGATTCGCTCGCCGGCTGTCTGAAGATTGTGTCACAATTGGCATGAGGGAAAGGCACCAGGTGCCTCGAATACTTGAACGGATGGAAGAATACGGGCTCGAGTCCACATGGGCAATTGTCGGACACTTGTTTCTAGAAAAATGCAGTAGGGGTAAAGATGGACTTGCACATCCCGAAATGAGTCGACTCGGACATTTCAAGAATGCGCACTGGGAGTTCAAAGAAGGTGATTGGTATCAGCATGACCCGTGCAGCGACGCGCATAATGCTCCTGCCTGGTATGCTCCAGACCTTATCGAGAAGATCTTGACCTCGAACGTCGATCATGAAATCGCTTCTCATGGTTTCTCGCATGCAGGCTTCGGATCGTATTGTTCAGCGCAAGTCGCTGAGGCAGAACTGCAGGCATCATTAGATGCAATGAGGTCTTTCGGAGTCACGCCACAGACATTTGTGTTCCCCGGAAATGAGGCGGGGCATTATGGCCTTTTGGCGGACAAACGTTTCCGCATCGTACGGGCTTTTCCCGTCAACTGGGCTGAGATCAGTCTCCCTGTACAGCGTGAAGAAGGCTTGTGGCACGTCCACGATTCCATTGCAGTGGATCTTGAAGGGAGTGGATGGGATCTTCGTGCGCGCTTGCTTCGCCTGATGAAATATGTCGACAGAGCGGCTGAACGCAGACTCGCCGCTCACATTTGGTTTCATCCATCGCTGCCACCTGATCAAATGCAAGAGGTCTTATTCCCACTGTTTCGCTACTGCGCTGAACAGCGCGAGAAAGGGAATATCGACATACTGACCATGGCACAGCTCGTGAAGGCCACTAAGGCGGCGACGGTGAGTGAGGAGCAAGTGTAATGTGCGGGATTGCCGGCATATTCTCCTATGCTTCTGGCGAACCTGTCGACTCTAGGCTCCTCGAGAAGATGACTGATATTTTGGCACACCGGGGCCCGGACGGCAGCGGCTATTACTTCTCTAGTGACAAAAGTGTTGGCCTTGGGCATCGTCGTCTGTCGATCATCGACCTTGAGACTGGGCATCAGCCAATGACCAATGAGGACGGCTCGGTGTGGATCAGCTTCAACGGGGAGATATACAACTACCGCGAGCTGCGACGCGAGCTGATTCGCCGGGGCCACATTTTCAAGACCGGCAGTGATACAGAGGTGATTGTTCACGCCTACGAAGAGTGGAAGAGCGAGTTCCCCAACCGATTGAACGGTATCTTCGGGCTGGCGCTTTGGGACCAGAACGTGCAATCTCTATTTCTTGTCCGGGATCAGTTCGGTGTGAAGCCACTCTATTTCCATGACGACGGTCGGCGACTCCTGTTTGGGTCCGAGTTGAAGGCAATTCTGGCGGATAACACTGTGTCAAGGGAGATTGACCTGGACGCGCTTAATCTCTGCCTCACCTTCCGGTACACTCCTTCGCCCTGGACGTTATTTCGTAACATCAAACGTCTCCCACCTGCGAGCACGTTGATTGCGAATGCAAGTGGGGTTCGGATTGAGAAATACTGGAATCAGATACCGGAGATCGATCGCAAAAAGAGAGAAGATGAATGGCTCGAGGAGCTTACCGATGCATATCCCGCGGCCGTGAAGCGACAGATGATGAGCGATGTTCCTATTGGTCTCTCGCTTAGCGGTGGCGTTGATTCGAACGCGATTCTGGCTTTGATGAGCGGGAATGGAAGTCGGGTTCACACTTTCACCGTTGGATTCGCAGGCGGCGATTCTCGTGACGATGAAGTAGAATCTGCGGTCCGCGCTGCGCATGTTTTTGGCGCCGAAGCCGATACACAAATCGTCAGTGATTCAGATTATTTGGATTTCATGGAAAAATATATCTGGCACCTTGAAGAACCGATCGGAAATGAGTCGGCGCCGGCGTACCACTTCGTGGCCCGGTTGGCACAGCCCAAGGTGAAGGTTCTCCTCAGTGGCCAAGGTGCAGATGAGCCTTTCGGCGGATACGACAGACATCGGGCGGCCAGGTTATTTCCGATGCTTCGCGGAATTCCGGGGCCAGTCTGGAATTCAGGAGCAGCTATGTTGCATCCGTTGATGCGAGGGAGTGAATCTTTGCCTCGGCTTCAACAAGCCCTGACCGCGCGGGACGAAACAGAAGTGTTCTTGCGTACATACAGCATCGTCACGCCCACAACTCTGGACGGTATGTTCAATCCGGCCTTTCGTTCCGAGATAAATCTCGATCTTCCCCGCCAGCTTGTCCGGGGTTGGCTGGCAGATGCTCCAGCGGGTACGATGCTTGAGCGCATGACCTACATCGATACGCGCACGTCGCTCCCAGACAATTTGCTGCTATGCGGTGACAAGATGACAATGGCTGCGGGCATTGAGTTGCGCGTCCCGTTCCTTGACCGCGAACTGATGCTCATTGCCGAACGAATTCCGGGAAAACACAAAGTTTCGTGGGTTCGGAACAAAGTAATCCACAAGAGGGCGTGTGAGCGGTGGTTGCAGCGCAAGATTGTGCATCGGCGCAAGGTTGGGTTCTCAAACCCGATGTCGCGATGGCTGACTCAGAACCTGGACCGTCTACTTAATGAGATCACAGATGATCAGGGCTCGATCACACGCCGGTTTCTGAACTTTGAGATCGTGAGGCAACTGCAGAAGGAACACAAATCGGGTCAGTTCGATCATCACAGGTTTCTTTTCTTGCTTCTTTCGGTGGAGATGTGGAACAGTGTGTTCAGAGTGAAGTAAGAGGAGCGCCGCAGTAAATTCCGTGGAATGGTTGAATTAGAATTTGGACACTGAGGTTTGTTTATGAGATATCATGCTTGGCTGAGGTCCGGGTCTGTAGCGCGAGTTGGGCGTTAGAAGCTAGTCTTTTGGGATGTACCTTCAAGGAAACACGTTAGTGAGACCTATATTGATGCTGGCGTACGCGCAGTATTTCAACGATGCTCGAATCAAAATGTACGTCCACGCGCTCTTGGAGCGAGGGATATCAGTGGATGTGCTTTGCCTCGAAGATGACTACAGCCGCGGAAGCGTGGTCGGAAGTGCAGAGCTTACAATCAGGTTTGTACAGAAGAAATATCAAGGCACCAACAAAGCCCGGTATGTTCTCAGTTATCTTCTTTTTTTTGTTCGGGCATCTTTTCTTGTTACAAGATTGTACTTGAGGAAACATTATGTTACAATCCATGTTCATAATCAGCCCGACTTCATTGTCTACTGTGCGTTTATCCCAAAGGCGCTTGGTGCCCGTGTCATCCTCGATATGCATGATATCATGATTGCCGCACTACCGGCGAAGTTCAAAAACGAACGCGTCGGAACTTTGGCAGCGGTCACGAAACTACAAACCTGGGCTGCAGTCTCATTTTGTGATGTGCTGCTCTGTGCGGATCATTCACAACAAGATTTCCTCATAGAGAATCAAGTCGTACACCGTAACATGCACGTAATGCTTAATCTGCCGGATGCGAAATTGTTCCATCGGAAGGTCGACAAGGCTATGAATCGCGTCCCGAAGGCTGTTTATCACGGGACTGTATCTTACCGGCTCGGATTGGATCTCGCAATCAAGGCTATTGAAGTTGTTTCGCAAGACTTACCAATTGCGTTCACAATCATTGGCGATGGCGACCAAAAAGCCGACCTTGTGCGCTATTGTCAGTCAAGAGGGATACTCAACACCGTGGTGTTCTTTAAAGATTTTATCCCAGTCGAGGATTTGCAAGGCGAACTAGAGCAGCACGACATCGGCGTCGTGTCAAATAGGCGCTCGGTCTTGTCAGAGCGATGCATGCTCCCCGTCAAGCTGCTTGAGTATGCATACATTGGTCTCCCGGTTGTCGCGCCGAGGCTCGCCGTGATTCAAAGGTATTTCCCAGAAGACAGCATCTCTTATTTTGAGCCAGAGAATTGCGAGCAACTGGGTGCAAACATCATTCGCCTCTGCCGTGACGAGGAACTACGGCGACGGACTATGCAGACAGCGAGCCGCTTTTTTGAACGGCACACAGTGGATGCCCAGCTTCGCCAGTACTTTCAACTACTCCAACTTGATAACGGCAGATAGAATTGACGACCATTATTGACGTGTTGACGGATCAGCGTTGGCTACCGTTTATTGATCGTTGCACGGAAGTCTCGATTTTTCATCATCCGTCCTGGCTCTCAGTGCTCAACCGTCAATACGGCTTCAAAGTCTTCGCACTTTGTGTGCTGGATGAAGCAGGAAATCTTACGGCGGGCATTCCCTTTTGTGAAGTGAAAGGACTCTCCGGAAAAAGGAAGTGGGTTTCGCTACCGTTTTCCGACTATTGCAACCCACTCGCTATCAGCAATGCAGCGTTGAATGATCTTGAGGATGGGATATTTGAGCTAGCATCACAACAGGGGGTTAAGCAGATCGAAATCCGTTGGGACGTTGGATCGGACAGTAGATTCGTCTCGATGTCCAATGCCGTCCTTCATACAACCTCGCTAGTTGGAAGCGATAGGGAATTGTTCAGCCGTTTTAAAAAGACGCAAGTTCAACAACCCATAACCAGAGCACTGCGGGATGGTCTCATCGCCAAGATTCGGTCAGATGAAGAAGCTATTGATCGATATTACGCTCTCCATCTTCAGACGCGCAGGCGACTCGGTATTCCAGTACAACCGCGGTCTTTTTTCAAGATCTTCTACGAAGAAGTAGTTCGCCCGGATCGCGGCTTTCTGGTTTTGGTCTTTCATCGAGAATTTTGCATAAGTGCTGGGGTATTCGCTGGTTACGGAGGCAAATTGACATATAAGTACAGTGCATCTGACCAGAACAGCCTGCACTTTCATCCGAATAACCTTATGCTGTGGACCGCGATGCAAGAGGCGATTCGGCGTGGGTTCACGACTTTTGATTTCGGTAAGACAGATGCAGACAACGCGGGGCTTCGTCAGTTCAAATCCGGCTGGGGCTCAACCGAGCGGCCGCTTATCTATTCATATTATCCAGAGGCGCCATCGGGGGATGTGTCTCGGGCCATTCGACAGCGAGTCCTTGCACCGGTGATACGTCATTCCCCAAAGTTTGTTTGCCGTGCTTTGGGGGAAATGCTCTACAGGTACTCAGCATGATAAGGCCAAGGTTACCTATTGATTTCATCGACGAAGAGATTGTTTCAACGCGATTGAGCGAGAACAATCTCCAGATCCGATTCTCTCCAATGCAGAGAGCCTATTATAGTCTCGTGAGACCCCTCATCCCGATTTGGCTGCGACAAAGTATGCAGACGGGCTACCACAACGGACGGAGATACAACGATAATTTCATCGATAATTCTCTTGTTCAATTCGTAATGTCGAATCCCTTCGCTCGTTCTGCTATGGACAAGTTATATCCGCAGAACGCAAGTTCAGCAATTGTTCTGACTCACGACGTGGAGACAGAGGTTGGGATGAGATCAATTCCGACTATCATGGACTTGGAGTCGAAGTACGGATTTCGATCTTCGTGGAATATCGTTCCATACAAGTACCCCATTGATGAGGGTGTCATCCGCCACATCAAAGAGATGGGGCATGAGATTGGAATCCATGGATTCAATCACGACGGCAAGCTGTATTACTCTGAAAAAGTATTCAATGAGAGGGCACATCACATCAATCGGGCTCTTCGCCAATACGACGCTGTCGGATTCAGATCGCCGATGGTTCATCGGAACCTTCTATGGTTGCAGAAACTCGATATTCAGTACGATGCCTCTTGTTTTGACTATGATCCATTTCAGCCTTTCCCCGGTGGCACGGGATCCATATGGCCATTCATTGCGGGGAAATTCGTAGAACTACCATATACATTGCCACAGGATCACACGTTGTTCTATGTGCTCGGTAGAAAAGACATAGACATTTGGAAATCCAAGGCAAACTGGGTGATTGCCAATCATGGTGTTGTGCTTACACTAACGCACCCGGACTATCTGATGGAAAAAGAGCATTTGAAGTACTATGAGGAACTCTTAGTGTACCTCAAAGAGATCAAGAATGCCTGGCACTGCCTTCCGCGTGAGTTGGCCAGGTGGTGGAAAGAACAGCACGGGATGCAGAAGCACTCTCGTCAAATACAGAAAGCAACTGAATTAACATGACTGTTCCATTTGTAGATCTCAAGTGCCAGTACCAATCTATCAAGACTGAAATAGATAGAGCAATTGAAAATGTCCTGGAGACCTCTTCCTTTGTGCTCGGGAAAGCCGTCACCGAATTCGAATCGAGATTTGCGCACGAACACCAGGTCCGCCATTGTTGTGCACTAAGTTCCGGCACGGATGGTAACCACCTTGCGCTATGGGTTCTCGGTGTCGGTCCCGGAGATGAGGTGATCATCCCGGCAAACACCTTCATCGCGACCGCGTGGGGAGCGACACTCTGTGGTGCAACCCCTGTGTTTGTGGATTGCGACAGTGAGAGCTACAATGTCGATCCAGGTGCGGTTGAGAAGGCGATAACCCCCAAGACTAAGGCTATAGTTGCGGTCCATCTTTATGGTCAGCCGGCGAACATGGACCCCCTTATTGAAATAGCCGCGCGATACAACATCCACCTTATCGAGGATTGTGCACAGGCGCATCTGTCGGAGTACAACGGGAAAAAAGTTGGAGGAATCGGCGAGATCGCATCGTGGAGTTTCTATCCGGGAAAAAACCTGGGCGCATACGGAGAGGCAGGTGCGAACACAACAAACGACGATGAGCTCGCGGCCAAGTGTAGAATGTTGCGCGATCATGGTTCCTCCCAAAAATATCACCACGAACTCCTCGGCCACAACTATCGCATGGAAGGCATTCAAGGGGCCGTTCTTGGAGTGAAACTCAAATACCTCGAGGCGTGGACAGAAAAACGCAGACAGAACGCGAACCTCTATCAGAACAGACTCGAGGGGGTCGGAGATATCGTTCTCCCGGCCGAAATGTCCTACGCGAAGCACGTGTATCATTTATATGTAATTCAAACATCAAAACGCGACGGATTGCAGAATTATCTTACATCGAAGGGGGTTTCAACGGGACTACACTATCCGATTCCGATCCACCTCCAGAAGTGTTTTTCATCTCTAGGATACAAAAAGGGGGACTTTCCGGTAGCAGAGCGACTCGCAGAACGCTGTCTCTCTCTCCCGATGTATGCTGAATTGACTCTTGAACAGATAGAGTATGTGACAAATACCATTCGAGAATTCTACTCGTGAGACGTCCAGCGCACAAATATATTCTTGCCGTGATCGATGGAGTGATCGTTCTTGCATCTTGCTTCGTCGCAGCGCGAATTGCAGAGACTGCACAATTGGATCCTCTCAATGGTGGATTGATTTTTTCAGTTCTCACTGCGATGGCGACCGTGATTATCTTTCGTGGAAACCATCTCTACAGGATCAATGTCTTTCTTACCAAGGTAGATCATTCTGCGCGTATCCTGAGAAGTCTCATGATCCTGGCCGTAGGGATGGTGATCATCAACTTTGCCGTATTCAAACTCGGCGTCCTTACAAGATCGTTTTTACTTTTTTATGTTTCTATTTCCTTTCTCCTCTTCCTACTGCTGCGGGTCTTTGTCTATCGTCGGGCGTTCACGTATTTAGCCGGCAAAAACCTGATGATGCGCAGAATACTCCTCGTTGGGGCGGGACTCACAGGCCGGATGGCCGCGGCAAATCTTGAGATTCAGCAGTGGTTTAGAACGCGGATAGTCGGGTTCGTTGATGATAATCTCGCTTCGAGTGAGAGGGCGTACGGAGACCTCACAGTACTGGGAAAAATTTCAGATGTACCATTGGTCACGAAGCTCGAAAAGATCGAGGAGATCCTCATTTGCCTGGACGATGTTTCGCACGAAAAACTGATTGAAGTTGTTGACCTCTGTATGACCACGGGCGTTCTGGTATCGGTCTCTTCGCCCCTTTACGGAGTTCTCTACGAAAACGTTATCAAAGAAAGATTCGGAAAAATCCCCATTGCCCCATTGGGCTCTAACAGGACAAATGGATATCTGCAGAGCATCACCAAGAGATCCATTGATCTGCTCTTTTCCTCGCTCGCCCTTGTGATCTTCTTTCCACTCTGGCTGATCATCGGTTTGCTCATTAAACTGGATTCGCCGGGTACGGTGTTTTTTTCGCAGATACGGATTGGGAAGAACGGGAAACCCTTCCGGTTTTACAAGTTTCGTTCGATGGCGGCGGGAAGTGATAATGATGAAAGAAGAATGAGGATGATGCGTTCTTTCATCAAGGGGGAGAGCTCTATATCAGGGACGGGAAATCAACGGAAATTGGTGGACGAATCGAAAGTTACGGGGATAGGAAGATTCCTGCGAAAAACGAGTATCGATGAGTTTCCGCAAATGCTCAATGTCATTCAGGGTCAAATGAGCCTCGTTGGGCCCAGGCCATGTCTCCCCTATGAATGGGAGCATTACGCGGAGTGGCAGCGCAGGCGATTGAATGTTCTCCCCGGGTGCACGGGAATCTGGCAGGTGTACGGGAGAAGCAAAGTCGGTTTTGATGATATGGTTGTGCTCGATCTTTACTATATTTATAACTCATCCACGCTTCTCGACCTGGAATTGATGGTAAAAACGATTCCGGTGATGATATCTGGTCGAGGGGCAAAATAGAGGGACATCGAGGGGAATGCCATGAAAATAGCGATTATTGGTTTGGGATATTGGGGTCCGAATCTGGTTCGCAATTTCATTACGACGGAGGGGGTCGATGGAGTAGTGTGCTGGGATCTTCAGCCGAAGAAGATGGAGCGAATAAAGAAGAGATTTCCCAGTGTCGAGACTGTAGAGACTCTCGAGGAGATTCTAACTGATCCCGAGATAGCGGGCGTCGCTGTAGCTACTCCGGTCTCGACTCATCATGAAATTGGAATGAAGGTTTTGGGGGCAGGGAAACATCTCCTTTTGGAGAAGCCTATGGCAGCATCTTCTCGCGAAGCCCGTGAACTTGTCGAAGCGGCCAGCAAAAAAGGTGTTGTCCTCGCCGTAGACCACACGTTCATTTACACGGGAGCAGTTCGCAAGATCAAGGAGCTGCTGGAATCCGGCAAGATAGGTGAGATCCTCTACTTTGATTCCGTTCGGGTAAATCTGGGGCTATTCCAGCACGACGCAAACGTGGTTTGGGATCTTGCAACGCATGATCTTTCTATCATGCACCATCTGATCGGAATGAGGCCGGTTGGGGTTTCTGCGGTCGGTGTGAGTCATTTCAATGGGCACGAAGATATGGCATACCTCACGGTTCATTTTTCAGACAAACTTCTGGCGCATTTCCATGTGAACTGGCTCTCTCCTGTCAAAGTAAGGAAAATCCTGATAGGCGGCAGCAGGCAGATGGTGGTTTATGACGATATGGAAGCGAGCGATAAGGTCAAGGTGTATGACAAAGGAGTTTCAGTGAACGGAGAAGAGTCGGTTTATCGGGCGCTTGTGCAGTACCGAACGGGAGATATGTTTGCCCCCCATCTGGATCAGACGGAAGCCCTCACTCTTCTTGCCAGGGAATTCGTGGATTGCATTCAAAATGGGAAACCGCCTGCGGTTGACGGGATGGCGGGATTGGAGGTAGTCCAAATTCTCGAGGCAGCCGATCTCTCAATGAAGAACGGTGGTGAAAAGATTCTCCTATCCACCTTATCGGAGGCCTGACATGGAGATGTATCAACGGATTGAAGCAGACGTGAAGCTCGGGAAAGACGTCAAAGTCTTTGCGTTTGTGAACCTCTATGGATGCGAAATCGGAGATAACTCGAAGATCGGCTCGTTTGTGGAGATCCAAAAGAACGCAAAAATAGGGCGAAACGTGAAAATCTCGACTCATACCTTCATTTGCGAAGGGGTGACTATCGAGGACGATGTGTTTGTCGGTCATAACGTGTCGTTTATCAATGATAAGTATCCGAGGTCGACGAATGACGGAGGTGACATACAGAGCGAAGCAGACTGGGTGGTAGTACCTACGATCGTTCGTCGGGGTGCTTCAATCGGAACCGGTGCCACGATCTTGTGTGGAGTCACGATAGGAGAGGGGGCAATCGTGGGAGCAGGTAGTGTGGTCACAAAAAATGTCCCTCCCTATGCTGTGGTCGCAGGGGTGCCAGCCAGGGTTCTAAAGGAGTCAACCGAGCGACAGCATCCCTAAAGTTGACCAAGGTCTGCTTTTGATTTCACCTTTCTTGGTGTCATCATTCTATCAAATGTCCCATTTCAAGGCTGTACAACACTATGATATCTATTGAGCAGACCATCTCAAAAATTGAGTCGAGAAATTTTACAGTTGGGGTCGTGGGGATGGGGTACGTGGGACTTCCGGTGGCTTTGACCTTTCTCGAGGCTGGGTTCAATATCATAGGTTTCGACGTTGATCGCAGGAAGGTAGATCAGCTTAATGCGGGACAATCATATATTCGCCATATCGAAGAGAGTAGAATCACACGTGCTCATGGATCCGATAAGTTTCTCGCCACAACAGACTTCAGCCAGGTAGCGAATTGTGATGCAATCTTGATTTGTGTGCCAACTCCGCTCACCAAGCAACGTGAACCCGATCTTCAATATGTTGTTGCCACATGCGAGTCAATATGGCCACACCTGAGGGCCGGTCACATAGTCATCTTGGAATCGACAACTTATCCCGGAACGACTGAGGATGTTGTGCTCCCCATTTTGCAGAAGAGCGGACTCAAAGCAGACGAAGATTTCCTCGTAGCATATGCTCCTGAACGAGAAGATCCCAACAATCCACACTTCACCACGTCGACGACGCCGCGCGTCATTGGATCGACATCTCCAGCCGGCTTAACCGTGGCGGCATGTCTATATCAACAAATTGTTGAGAAGACTATTTGCGTTTCGTCCACAAAGACTGCCGAAGCCACCAAATTGCTGGAGAACATTTTTCGCTCAGTGAACATCGCCCTTGTCAATGAGATGAAAACAATTTTTATGAAGATGGACATTGATATTTGGGAGGTAATTGAAGCGGCAAGCACAAAGCCTTTCGGCTTCATGCCCTTCTATCCAGGACCAGGACTTGGAGGTCACTGTATTCCGATTGATCCCTTCTATCTGACCTGGAAGGCGAAGGAATATGGTGTGAATACAAGATTTATTGAGCTGGCCGGTGAGATAAACCGTGGCATGCCAGATTTTGTGGTGGAGAGGGTTACGGCTGCCCTCAATGCGAAGGGTAAACCCGTCAACGGGTCTAAGATACTATTCCTTGGTCTCGCCTATAAGCCAAATGTCGACGACCTCCGCGAATCGCCCTCTTTGTATCTCATGAATACTCTTGAGGAAAAAGGTGCGATAGTGGAGTACAATGATCCCCACATACCGGTTATACCAGAGACAAGAGAATTCCCCCATCTGGCTGGAAAACGATCGGTTGGGATCGATTCCGAATGCGATCTCATGTTGATCGCGACAGCCCACAAGGAGTACTTGGATTTCGATTTTGCCAAGATCGATGTTCCCGTAGTGGATACGAGAAACGTCGTCCGTGGACAAATCAAGAACCTGGTAAAAGCGTAGAGGTGGTGCTGAGATCGAGATTTGGGGGGATGGGAAGCAAACAAGATCGTTTCTTTACATAGACGAATGTGTTGAGGCTGTCCGGCGTCTTATGCAATCGAATTTTTCCGGTCCCGTCAACATCGGCTCGGAACCCTTCGACTCGACTCAGTGCAAAGGAGATGGTTACCATCAATCGCCTTGTGGATATCGTCTCTGATATCGCCGGAAAGAAACTGACGAAGAAGCACATTGATGGGCCAACCGGTGTCCGCGGAAGAAACTCGGATAACAGACTCATCAGAGAAAAACTCTCGTGGGAACCCACCGCCCCACTCCGAGATGGTTTGAAGAAGACGTATTGGTGGATTGCAGAGCAGGTTTCGAAAGCGAAGCTGGCCTCAGTGGAATCAAAATAGGAGATCCGGCCTGCGGGAGGATGGAGGATGAGGATCTGCGGCGTAACACTGTCACGCCTTGTCCGTTATCCTGTTAGAATAGCCGCTGATGAGCACAATAGAGAATGGTGAGGGGGAGGGGAGAGTTTATGGTTTTGGAATCTCCAGGTCTTTGCAGATCTTGTCTGCCAGGTAGTCGATGATCTCCTTGTGACGCGGAATCGTCGATGTTTTCTTCGCCTTTCGGTTTACGTATACTGTGTGCTTCCTGCCTTCGCGAAGGAATTCACAGCCATGGTTTTCGAGATGGCGAAGAAGATCAAGCCGTTTCACACGTCTGCAATCTTGAGCGATTCTCTGATAACCTGTTTCCCGACAAGTCCCTGCTCTGCTAATTGCCGATTTGCCTGAAGAACGAGCTCAACAGCCTCAATGAGATTCGCGCGTGCTTCCTCAAGCGTCTTTCCCTGGGTATTTGCCCCCGGTAACTCCTCGACAAAACCTACATAACCGTCCGGAAATTCCTGAAATACTGCAGTCAGATTCATACTTGACCTCCTTAGTCGTGTCTAAAATACGGTTTTCATCAATAAAAACCTAACGAGCGGGGAAGACCTTGATTCCGAGATAGGAGGGAGATTTTTTTCATATCTTGCGAAACAAATAAAGAGGATGCGCGTTCCATACAGCAAGCATGCGCCTGAAAGTCAAGGCTTCAACGAGGGAGAAGAGCGCAAGCTGATGATGATTTTTCACCCGTTGGGTGAAGCCACCAATCAAAGGATCTTCTGATGTCAAGGGTCACCACAATTCCCCAGGTTATAGGCCTTCAGGGCCAGATGATTCCCCGGTTTCAGGGCCAGATCGTATTCTGGTGCATATGTAACAGCGATGCACATAAGGGTTGCGATATGTAACAAAAAAAGCAATATTGTTACATATCAATAATATCTATCAAGGAATCCATTTCATGACATTTGATCCATCAAAACCATTTGATTTGCCACCTCTCCCGCCCGGAGGGAAGATTCGAAACCAGGACTTCGTCGATGTGTTGCTCGAAACGCGCACTGAGCTGGGCGAGTTGAATGGTCTTTCCAAAACAATTCCCAATCCCCTGCTTCTCCTTTCCCCGGCAGTGCTTCGTGAGTCTGTTGCCAGCTCCAGGATCGAGAATGTCAACACCACGGTGGAGAATGCTCTCCAGATGCAACTCTTTCCGGAGGCGGCGAGAAAACCAGCCGATAAGGAAGTAATAAGGTATCAGGATGCCATCTTGTGGGGATATAACCAGTTGGGGAAACTCCCCCTATCGACCAGGATTATTCTCGGTTTGCACAGAAGGTTGCTTCCTGATCGGTCGAGCGGCTTCAGGAAAACCCAGAACGCGATCACGAACATCTCGACAGGAGAAGTGTTATTTACACCCCCCGAAGCTCACAGAATCTCTTCACTGATGGGAAACCTCGAAGCCTTTGTGAATGACAACACAAGAGAACTTGACCCGCTCGTGAAGTGTTCGATTGCTCACTATCAGTTCGAAGCCATTCATCCGTTTGGTGATGGAAACGGAAGAGTTGGGAGAATGTTGATGGTTCTTTCATTGATCCAGGATGGTCTCTTGAGTCTTCCCATTCTGTATATCAGTGGATACATCAACAAGAATCGGTCAGACTACTACCGCCAGTTGCGGGATGTGAGTGCTAATGGAGAATGGAAAGAATATGTCTCCTTCATGCTCAGTGGGTTCCGGGCACAGGCGCGAGAGTCGAAGGAAATCGTCGTGAAACTTATGACTCTTCTTGCCAAAACGAAGGAACGGATACGGAAGGAGCACCGGAAGATCTACTCGGCAGATCTTGTTGAAGCCCTCTTTGCTGAGCCGATTACGACGCCAGTCAGCCTGGCTCGGAGAATCGATGTTAACTACCGCACAGCGAGCCGGTACCTGACAGCATTGGCGAAAGGGAAACAGCTCGAGGAACACCGAGCGGGAAAATATCACCTTTTCATCAACAAGCCGTTACTTGCATTGTTGAGGCGCTGATCGATGAGCGGAGAAATGAATTCAACGACAATCAACTAACTTCGAGCGCGTTGGCGCCAGTATCCGGCATACAAGAACTCAGGAAATGAGTGGCTGGGTGAAATACCGAAGCATTGGGATGAGTGGAAGATCGCTCACGCCTTCAATACTATAGGTAATGGAAAAACGGACCTAACTTCACATTGGCACCATGACAGGGGGCTGGTGGGGGGAGAGTCGAGCGCGGGGGAAGAATCGTGAAAGGATCTAAATTTGGGCGCGCAGGAAAACCTATCGTCGCGCATGCCTGAATCTCGCATCAACGGTGAAAAAGATCCACTAGATTACTCATAGTCAGGAGGGAAAGAGAGGGAGTGTCATTACCCCGACACGAAGTGTTTTTTCGGAGAGGGGGGTCACTTCGTGACGAGTCCCGATGTCTGTCATCGGGCGAACCTGCCCCTGCCTGCACTGACGTTTCGGCAGGCAGGCGCCGAAGCGGCTTGTCCGCCGAAACGTAGTGAAGGCGGAAGCATGGGCGGGGAATCTGCACCTCCTTGTATTGGTCTTCCTTGGCTGATCAGATTCTTCGTCCCGTTGTCCCGATAAAAAGCATCGGGACGCATAAGACGCGGAAAACACGGGACTCAGAATGACAATTGGCGTGAGAGGCTCGTCAACAAGGAAATGTCATTCTGAGTGGAGTCCCGACGGAGTCGGGACGGAGCGAAGAATCTGCTCCATTGAGGGCACAAGAGGACCCTCGTGTTGCAGATCGCTTCGTCCCGTCCCGACACAGTCGGGACGGGACTCGCGATGACACTTGGGCAATGGATCGCGAAGACTTTGAGGGGATGATGGGGAAAGAGTACTACGTGTACATTGCTACGAACAAGACCGATACGGTCCTATACACGGGTGTGACGAGTAATCTGGGAAGGCGATTTGATGAGCACAGATCCGGGGTGAGGGGATCGTTTACGAGTCGTTACAAGGTCACGAAGCTTGTTTATTATGAGGCGTACGGGGATCCGCATTCCGCGATTTCAAGGGAGAAGCAGATTAAGGCCGGATCGCGGGTGAAGAAGATAGCACTTGTTGAATCAATGAATCCGGATTGGGAAGACCTGGCGAAGATGGTTCTTTGAGAGTTTCATATTCGAACTGAGGGAACCAGGTATATGTCATTGCGAGGAGTGGCGCCTGTGGCGCCACGACGAAGCAATCTGCTCCATTGAGGGCACAAGAGGACCCTCGTGTTGCAGATCGCTTCATCCCGACAAAAAACGTCGGGACTCGCGATGACAACGGGGGAGGGGCTCGCGATGACAATGGGCTTGGGACGCGCTTCAAGAAAGGAAATGTCATTCTGAGTGGAGTCCCGACGGAGTCGGGACGGAGCGAAGAATCTGCTCCATTGAGGGCACAAGAGGACCCTCGTGTTGCAGATTGTCCCGCCGGCTGAGATTTCGCTCCTATGGGCGGGATTCCAGAAGGCGGAACCACGTAAAAAGCGCTCACGATGACGATGGGGGGACGGGAGACGCGATGACAAAGGGCTGGGAGGGCAAGTGAGGAACCTCGTTCAGCAGATTGCTTCGTAGAAAGCACTCGCAATGACGCTTGCTCGCACAATGGGCGATGAAATTTGAGTGCGTGAATGCAGTGATATGATCAACATGCAACGATTCATTTTCAGAGCAGCACTGGAAATCCCAGATATTCGAGAATGGGGGGAGTAGTTTCCATGAAACCAACAAGAGTCCAAAACGGGTTCCTTCGACGCAACTGGCCAACGATTCAGTCGCTGGTGGTGTGCCTCGTTGACGTCGGGGCGATTGTCATCAGCGGTCTCATTGCCTACTATGTCCGGCTCTCGATTCGGAACATCCCGATCTTTCCTCACGACATCTATGCCGACTTAATCTTGTATGCCGCCCTCGGATTCCTTGTTGCCGCACTTTTTATGGGACTCTACCGCCGTCCAAGGGTGTACTCTTTCCATCGCCAGGTCAGCCTCGGGTGGAAGGCCTACATCCTCGGATTTGTCGGCATGCTGACCGTTCTCTACCTGTTCTGGGATGTTCATCTCCCCTGGCGGTTCATCATTATCTTCGTTGCCTGTTTTTTCCGCCTGAAACCTGCCCACTTTTTCCGCCTAAAATTGCCCACCGCAAGCAAAGGCTAAACTTGGTTGTTCAAGACAAGGGTAAGCCTTCTCTCGTTACTTTGTAGCAGTATCTTTTGGG
>Ga0208244_100384_pt1 | contig 47063 bp, 41 predicted proteins | sample SubbioCR12Aug_5A_FD_184828 | JGI IMG/M metagenome (GOLD analysis project Ga0208244, IMG submission 184828) | Serpentinite rock and fluid subsurface biosphere microbial communities from McLaughlin Reserve, California, USA - CR12Aug_5A (SPAdes) | ecosystem: Environmental > Terrestrial > Deep... | reverse complement strand
CTGTTTTGCCAATGAGACCTTACGACCCCCGGTTACCCGGACGCCGCTCCCTTGTGCTACCGGGGTAAACGGACAATTCCCCGCTCGGGACTTTAACCCGATAGATAAACAACTGTTACTGCGGACGGACACCATTCTTAATTCAAGTATTAGAACTTAGTAGCTTATAGGCTAATCGCATCGCAGGAGTTATATATTGTTTCGCAAACCTTCCATGCGTCAAAATCATTGAGTATCGTGCCCCCGGAATTCCCCAGCTGGAGAATGGCGCAGGCATCTAATGTCGTTCTTATTATAATTCTGTATTGTATACCATTATAATACAGACTGGGCACGATGAAATGACGAGATCGGCAACCAGACCGCTTTGGGGTGCGCCATGAGCGGCTTTTCTTTTAATACTGCAACAGCGCTTGTCCTGGGTATCGCGGTCCTTTCATTCGTGCACTTTTTTTTCAGAGATATTTTGAGGGACCTGACGTAAAAGGATGAAAACATGAACAACTTGTTTGAATTCCTCCTGCCTGACAGGAGGCACGAAGTTTAAAATAATGCCATGGCGGCTTACCTCTACATCCATATCCCCTTCTGCGTCAAGAAATGTATCTACTGCGATTTCTTTTCACTGCCCTATCATGAGCCGGCGGTTAGAAGATATGTTGACGCCCTATGCAGGGAATTATCCCTGAAGAAAAATCTTGCTGACACATTAAAGACAATATACATCGGAGGCGGCACCCCAACCCTGCTTCCGGCTGAATGTTTCAGGCAGATATTCAAGTGTCTTAAAGAAAACTGCAGCTTTTCCTCCGGCATTGAAATAACAGTCGAGGCGAATCCGGGGACCGTTGATAAAGCAAAAATAGACACATTGCTTTCGCTCGGCGTTAACAGGTTAAGCGTTGGCGTTCAGTCATTCATTGGCAATGAACTTGCGACACTCGGAAGGATTCATTCGTCAGATGAAGCGCTGAGATCAATTGAGTCGATAAAAAAAGCCGGATTAAGGAATTTCTCAATCGACCTGATGTACGGAATCCCCGGACAGTCAATGGAATCGTGGAGGGAATCGCTGACAAAAGCAATAGAATTGTCGCCGTCCCATATTTCTGCATATGAACTTACGCCGGAGGAAAATACACCTCTCTATCCATTAATTCAATCGCACAAAATTACCATGCTGAATGAAGAGCCGATTCTCGAAATGTATAACTATGCAATCGATTATTTTGCCGGCAGCGGATATACACATTATGAGATCTCGAATTTTGCCAGGCCGGGATTCCAATGCCTGCACAATCTGAACTACTGGGATAGGGGAGATTACATCGGAGCAGGCGCGGGAGCGCATTCCTTTATCAGCGGCGTCCGGTCGATAAATACGAAAGACATCCAGGAATATGAAGCAAAGCTGGACAGCGGTCTTATTCCCGGGATTCAATCAACGAAGCTCACACCCGAAGACGATATAAAAGAGTTCATTTTCCTCGGATTGAGAAAGACCGGGGGCATCAGTCTCAGCAAAATGCCCGTTGCGATAGGGAGTGTCCCATCAAGAGAGCTTCTTTTGGATGTATGCAGAGAACTTGTCGAAAGTGGCTATACAGAGCTGTCAGGTGACTTTCTGAGACTCACACGAAAAGGTATAGTCATATCAAACGCTATTATCGTCAGCTTGTTCACCAAATTGGGGCTTTAATAAAGCTCACTTTCTACTGAATAGTATACCTCGGCCCGCCTCCGCCCTCCGGCAGGTTCCAGACAATATTCCGCAAAGGACATTTAAGATCGCAGGTCTTGCAGTGAAGGCAGTTGCTGAAATTGACTCTTATCCTGTCTTCTTCCAGTTCGTAGACGGCCGCAGGGCAGAAGATTGTACAGGGCGCTTTATAATCGGAAATGCATTTTTTGCAGACGGCATCGTCTCTCAATTCGATATGACTCTTCTGTTTCTCATCGTGCGCCGCGCCGGACAGATAAACATCCGTGAGTTTATCGATTACAATCCTGTCGTCGGCCTTCGGCATCGGTTCCGGCGATTTGCTGCCGTAAAAATGTTTCATATCCAGAGTCGTCGAGTAATCGGGCTTTGTTTTGAGATCGCCAAGCGGTGAAGCTCCGCCTGCAATCATCTGGAATCCGAGAATCGGCCCGCCGGGAAACGGAATACCCATGGCGACCGCGGGAGTGAAATTCCGGCCCTTCCTGAGGTCGGAATATATCCAGCTCTTTTTCAACCTGTCTTCATAACTTGCCAGACAGGTCGCTGAAAAATCATTATTCCTGAACCCTTCAAAAAGGACCTCAGCTGCAAGCATTCCAGACTTTATGGCTGTATGCAGCCCTTTGAGTTTCTGAGAATCTACAAGGTTCGCGGAGTCGCCGGTTATCAAAACACCGTCTGAGGCCAGTTTGGGTATGGAAAAATATCCGCCGCATGGTAATGTGCGGGCGCCGTAATGCGTGGGTTTGCCGTTTTTGATGATATTAAAAATTAAAGGGTTCTGTTTAAATCTTTGAAGTTCCCTGTGCGGGTCCAACTGTGGGTCTTCGGAGCTGAGATGGGCGATAAGACCGATCACTACTTTGGTTTCGGAAATGCAATATATGAATCCGCCGCCGGAAAGACCTTTGCGGAAAGGATATCCGAGCGTATGAATACATTCACCCTTCCGGAGAGGGTTGCTTTTAAGTTCATATATCTCTTTAACGCCGAGTTCATAGATGGAAGGCGCCTTACCCTGAGCAAGATGCAGTTTTTCAACAAGGCCTTTGCACAGAGTGCCGTTGCTTCCCTCTCCCAGCACAACGACCTTCGAATTCAGAATATAGCCGGGAGTATCATATTCTCCGTTCTCCTGAAGACGTTTGTCGTCCGTCCGCACGCCAACCACTCTGTCACCTTCAAAGAGAATTTCGACTGCCGCAGTTCCATCAAGCATCATTACTTTGTTATCCTCCGCAATTTTGGAAAGCCAGCCGGTAAACCTGGATAGCGAGAGAAGATAATTGCCGTGATTATTCAGAAAAGACGGAGTAAAAGGAACTTTAATCTGTCCCTTTGAGGTCAGGAAATAAATAGACTCTTTGTTTACCTCTGCGTCGATCGGGCATTCAAGCTTTTTATGGTCAGGCAAGAGTTCCGAGAGCACGTCAGGTATCAGCACCGCTCCTGAAATGTTATGCGCACCGAAATAAGCGCCTTTTTCGAGCACGGCAATTCTGTCTTCTATATCGATATTTTCACCTTTAACCCTACCGCCCTCAATCTCGTCATTATATTTCCGTATAAGGTTTGTCAGATGAATCGCACTGCTCAGATTTGCAGGACCGCCCCCGACAAATACAACATCAAATTCTATTACTTCACGTTCCATACATATTCACCTTCCTTATTTACTAATACGATCATAAATAAAGCCACATTTAAACACCCTCCCTTAATCCCCTTCCGTCTTAAGTATTGACGGACCTTCCGTCAAGGGAGGGGCAATTCTTAAGTCCCCTCTCCCTTGATGGGAGAGGGCAAGGGTGAGGGTGTGAGGCTTTTCTAATGAACTCCTTAGTATATCGAGAGCACCAAGACAAATATTACCAAAAGGATTTTAAGTTGAACAACAATCATCATAGCATAATCTGCCTGCTGTTTAGCACAGGCGTAAGCATAAAGGCATGCTGTATAACAGGCACGCCCTTAGCTATAACCTGGACAAGCAGATAATAGAAGAAATGTGTCTATTTCGCCCCAAGGACCTTCGCTGCTTTGCTCACATCCGCAGTTTTGACCCAGAGAATAGCAGCATAGCGTCCTGCGCCGGCTGAAACAGCATCAATAGCCGTAACGTTAATTTTTTTATCGGCCAGTACATTTAAAAGTTGAGCAACAGCTCCTTTACGATCATTCCCCTGGATCAGAAAACCAAACTTCTGAGGGCGAATCTTTATCTTTAAAGCTTTCACAGCCTTTTTAAAGACTGCGACATCCTCAGGAATAAAATCGAGCTGGGACTTCCTGCCACTTGGAAATCCGCTGAATGCCAACAGGTTTACGCCTGCATCTGCCAAAGCTCTCAACAAACGCGCCCCCTCACCCGGCTTGTCCGGGACATCCATCGCAAAATATGCCACCTTCCTTGTAATGTTTGCCATACCGGCACCTCCCTTATCATTTTTTATAATCCTTGTTAAAGGATATAGAATTCAGAGAAATGTTACAACCTCCTCCGTTCCGGAAATTTATAAAACCCCTGGGGTTGATTCAAAACAACCCGGCTCTGAACATGAGGCACCCGCAGCCCCTCATTCCGGGAATTGATAAAACGTGAAATATATAGATGAAGCAGAATAGTATAGGGTGTTCTATAGGAACTTTGACATTAGGATAATGGTAAGCTAAAATCAATTTTTGATTCATGAAAATAAATGGCAATCTTTCCCTAATTAACTTTAATCAAATAGGCAATAACTCTGTGGAAGATGCTTAATCCTTAATGCCGGAATTAGATATATTCCCACAGTTGAAAAATTGAACCGTAGCGACCCCCCTGCTGGCGAAAGCAGCGCTGGTCAGCGGGTTTGGGCCAGGAATGATAAGAGGCCTCGCGGTTATCCTGGGTAATGCGTGGCGGGTTGCCCGCCGCAATCAGGTTGACTGCCTTCACAAGCATGTCTGCGCCTACCAGCGAGCTTTTGTAGAAGAGCGAAGTGATGGTATCGCCGGGTTCGACGGTGATTTTTTCTTGCAGCAATAATTCACCTGTATCTAATTTTTCATCCACCCAGTGAATAGTGACGCCGGTTTCGGTTTCTCCTGCCGCAAAAACCCAGAAGCATGGGAACAACCCCCTGTGGCGCGGAAGCAATGCAGGATGGATATTGATCGTACCCTTTGACGGCAGGGTGATCAGTTCCCTTTTGATGGGTTGGTTGAGATAAATCGAGATGACAAGGTTGGGCTGCCAGATTTTGAGATGAGCCATTGTTTCGGGACTGTTGACGCTGTTAGAGCCGATTACCGGTACGTGGTAAAGGGTCCGCATATCACGCAACGAATAGGTCTTGGGCTCGCGGTCAATCAGTCGAAAGATAATCGCTGTAGCACGGCTCAGGAAAAAATCCAGTGCTTTTTGCCCCACAAAGCGCAGGCCGGTACGCCGCAGCACGTATAGCAATCCAGCCGAAAAACTTTTGCCGTAAATCAGGCAGTCGGATCTCACAATGCCGACTACCTGCCCCGGAAACTTGCGAAGCAGCCTCTCGGTCATCAGGTTGGAGTAGAGACTTTCGTGGGTCAGTATAACGATGCGCATAAGCTAAACAGCGTGTCACAAATATAGTCAATATGTTCCATCGTCTCCGATAGATAAAAAATTCATACCATTTTTCTCCGCCATTATTTTAAAGGCTCTCAGGACACAGATTGCTGACAGCCTCATTTGTTTCAGCAGGACATCAAATCAGGACTGTTCCTCGCAGCCCTCATATTCGCGGTTGTCATCCTCGACAATCATGAGCGTCAGGCCGCAGTCTGAGCACTCTTTGTCGTCAGATGCTACAGGGGAACCACACGCAGGACACTTGCCCTGGCTAACGAGTTCATGGGAAGTTCGCAGCTCGGGATGGATTTCCATATAGTATTCCGATATGCTTTCCTGTGCCTTTTCGAAGTTCTCTGCAGATACGACAAGATGGAATTTATCACCGCAACGGCCTTTGCATGCAGCATCGGAAATCACAGTGCAGGGGATGCCGGAATTGATGAGAACTTTATAAAGCTCACCCATCCACTTCAGGTCGCCCTTCCTGACCACTACTGCGTTTTCAACGGCCTTCGCCGCCAGCCGCTTCCTTTCCTCCTGTAACCGTCTGTACTCCTCGTGCAAAAGAAGCACCGCACCGCAATCAGCGCATTTCACGATATGCGGCAGATACTCCATTTCGCAATCAGGACATATCTTATTCAGGTTCATGATTGAGGAATCCCTGCAGATTTATAGGAACAGAAATGACCTCGCAGCACGACAGCAAGATAATGAGCAAAAGTCCAGTTTCCGCTGTATTCATCAATAATTAATTTATAAATAATATGGTCTGAACGCCATTTTGACATTCGAAATAAAAAAGGCGGGGTATAAAACTCCCGCCTTTTTAAATATAATAATAGATATATTATCTTTCAACTTCCCTCATTTTACGGTGATAAAGATAATAGACCGCACCAAGTCCTGCCAGCAGAAGAAAGATCATCATGCCCCACTGGGTCATACCAGGGACTGCAATTTGTTGTCCCGAGCATGTGAAAACAAGATCATCAAAAGTGGCACCCTGAAAAGTGCTGTAGCCTGAAAACTGCACATATTCGATATCGCTGCCTGATACTATCATCTGACTGGTCTGAAGAGACGACATATAGTCGATAGATCCGGAAACCTGCATATCGTTCGAATCATATGCATAAAGAAATGCGGCGGCATTGTTGTAATAACCGGTTGCCTGGATGGAAACCGAGGTTACCTTTGTCCACGAACCGGACAATTAAATCGTGCCTCTATCAAACCTTCAGCCACTGTGATGTTTGGGGTATAGGTAAATATGCTTATGACATTCGGGTCTGATACGGCGTATGCAGGCGCAGACTCTGCAAAGACGTTACTGCCCGTGCAGGAAGCACCTATGCAGGAAAAAGTCACCCCCAGCGTTGAATATGTATTATTGATTACAGTGTTATCAGGAACAGGAATGCTTGACGGATCAATGTCAAAATTGACAGTTGTCTGCGCATAGCCGTAAAGAGGTGTTATACACAGCAAGAAAACAATCATAAATTTTAACGATATTTTACCTCTTTTCATTTTTGCCCCCTTTCATATGGCAAAACTATAGCATACCCTAGAGACCAAGTTCAATAATCTATTCTTTCTTTTTCTCCCTCATTTTTTCGATCAGCAGTAAGCCTTTTTTTGCATCATCATAATGCAAATCGAGGGCAATGCTGAACTCTTTCTCAGCCTTATCAATCAGATTTTCTGACAGGTATACCAGGCCCAGGTTATAGTGCGCCTGTGCATAGTCAGGCTTAAGGGCAATAGCCTTCTCAAGGTGCAGGATCGCAGCATCTTTTTCGCCTTTTACAGCGTAAATCGTGCCGAGTTGATTATATCCGTTTGCCCAGAAAGGATTCAGGCGCAAAGAGTGATTGAAATACTTCACCGCCTCATCAATCTCTCCTCTTTGCCGGTATAAGATACCAAGTGCATATCGCATCTTGAAATTGTCCGGCTTCAGCCTTACCGAGATATGGCAATGCCTTGTTGCTTCTTCAATTGAATCTTTCCGCAGATATATCTGGCAAAGATTGTAATGGATATCCGCAGAAACCGGATTTATACTTAGCGCTGTTTCAAAAGTTTGCAATGCTTTATCGATAAGTCCCTGTTCGAAATACACAGTGCCAAGATTGCTGTATGCAACTGCATTTCTCGGAGCCTTTCTGACCACATCCTCCCAAAGGGTCTCTTTTGACTGCCATACGGCGTTTCTGTTATATGTTGCAACAACCAAAGCAAGTGGAATTATCACCGCCATAGGCAGAAGCGCATATCTGAAAACTTTCAGCTTTTTCAGAACAATAAATGTACTCAAAGTCAATGCAAGAAAGACCCCGATCGAGGGCAGGTACATCCGGTGTTCCTGTATCGTGATCGTTAAGGGAATAATGCCGGATTCAATAATGTGACATATAAAAAACCAGAAGATACCAAAAGCAATCAGTCTTAACTCCTTCTTCATAATTCGTGACATAAGAAAGAGGTAAACGCCAAGGAGAAAGAGCATAAGAAGAAATAAAAAAGAGAGTATTACCTTCGGTTCAAAGAATGAAACCGCGATATGATAATCATAGAGGATTGACTGATTTACCGGAAGCAGCAGAAGCCTGAGATAAGTAATAAGAACCATGAACTGTGTAAAGAGATACGCCCAACTTGGCAGGAGGTTCGGCCTCGCCGCCAAGGCATCCGCGTCAGCCCGGATATTTCCGACGTGGATGTTGAGAGAAAACAGGGTGTAAGGTATTATCAGCATGGTGAGAGCAAAAGGAAGAAGACGCGGGATTCTTTTTTTTATTGGTTCCGGAAAAAAGAAAAAATCTATAAGGAAGATTATGACGGGAAGAGTGAAGGCATTCTCCTTTGTCTTCATGGCACATACCGCGGAAAGGAGCGCTATAATAAAGGCCGTATGCCGGATTCCCTTTCTTCGCGCATTCATTGCACATATATAGGAAACCAGCGACAACAGGAAGAAAAAAGTGACTAGGGAAGCGAAACGCTGGTATATATACGTAACCGCCATTGTCTGCAGAGGATGGGACACGAAGAGGATCGCGGTGAACAGGGCTATGTAGCGGGAAAAAGACCCTGATTGCATCTCTGAATCCCGCAAAAAAGGCGTTTGAAAGAACAGGATTACCAAAAAATAGACGAGTAGAGCATTTGCCAGATGTATTGAAAGATTAACAAAATGATACCCCGTGACATCGTATCCATGGATCGCGTAGTTAAGAGCAAAGGAGAGAAAAGTGAGATATCGGCGCATAAACATCTCATAATGTTCCAGGGCAGCGGCTCCTGACGGGGACAGGAAGTAGCCGGGCTCCATTACTATAGGATTATCTGCAATAAATAATCCCTCATCCCACTGAAAAGGAACACTGAATGTATTAGAATATGCTATAGAACCGATAATGAGGACTATAAGGATGTGGAGAAACGGGTGATTAAAGAATGTATGCCTTTTTATATCTATATCGTTTCCGTATTTCATTATTAGCACTTATTTCATTTTGGAGATTTTTATAATGCATACTGTAGCATAAAATAATAGCTACCTATAATTATCACACAATGAAAAGTCATAAACGAAATAGAGGACATTTTGCCTTATATGTCTTGGGAATACTTCTGCTTATTTTTTCCCATATATACGGCTGCAAAACAGAAGAACAGGAAAAAATTCAGAAGTCATCGTCTCCATCTTTCAATGATCACCAATTTAAAAAAGATGGCGAATTGACATTTTTCAACAAAAATAACAGGAAAATAATAACAATTGATATCGAAATACCGGAGACCCCTGAAGAAAAAAGAAGAGGATTAATGTACAGACGCGTAATGGCGCCAACAGAGGGTATGCTTTTTATTAATGATATGTCCAAGGTTCATTTTTTCTGGATGAAGAATACATACATACCACTTGATATGATTTTCGTCGACAGGGACATGAAGATAGTCGGAATTGAGAAAAACACGACACCGCTTTCTGAAGTGCTGATCGCAGTGCCCGGGGAAGCACAATACACGATTGAAGTGAATGCAGGATTTTGTGAGCAGCATGGAATAATAATCGGCGATTCGATTAAAGCTATAAAAATACCTTAACCCGCTGGAACCATTCCTCTAACCCGGTATAAATACCTGCATATCTTTTCCGGGAAGCTCTGATATTTATTTTTGCAGTATGCCGAATATTCCGAATACTTCTACTTTTCCATCCGTATAAATGTATAAAAGGACTTTTAGAGATTACAAAATATGGAGGCAGGAATATGAAAAAGATGGGAATGGTCTTAGCTCTACTTTCAGTTTGTGTAATGCTCCCTTTTTCGGTCTTCGCTGATACTATCGGCTACGCAAGGATCAGCCTGACAGAAGGTGACGTCCTCTATCAGACTACGGATTCCGCAACTGAGTGGGCGTATGCGTCCATAAACATGCCTTTAATGTCGGGAGACAGGATCTGGGTCCCTGAAGCCGGAAGAACAGAAATCCAGTTCAATGGAGGATCATATATTCGTACTGACAGGAACACTGGCCTGGATATTATCAGGCTGAGCAGGGATGGAGAAGGGAATATCACAAAGTTAGCTTTAACCCGGGGAAGGGCATATGTATACTGCAACAGGTCATCCGGGATTGGTTCCGCATTTCAGGTTGATACACCTCTGATTTCGGCAATCGCTGACAAGTCAGCAATATTCGATGTATATGTTTATGAGGAAGGTTATACCGAAGTTAATGTTATGAAGGGGACCGTGTTTGTTGAAGGACACTATATAAAAACGAGAGTCAATGCGGGAGATATGATTTCAGTCAGCGCTGAAGGCCATGCCAGACTTTCTGCGGGGAGACATCATGATGGCTGGATAAGCTGGAACATATCGAGAGATTCTCTGCTTGCAGGAACAGGACCAAGCATCAAATATCTTCCGTCTTCACTCTATGATTACAGCTCGGATTTTGACCGGCATGGCCGTTGGGTTTATACAACGGATTACGGCCATGTCTGGAGCCCCCGCATAACAGTTGCCGCATGGGCGCCTTACGGCCACGGAAGATGGGTATTGAGAAACCATGATTATGTATGGGTTTCACATGAACCATGGGGATGGGTTCCCTATCATTACGGCAGATGGGGGTTTAGAGTTGGGATCGGATGGTTCTGGGTACCTCCTGCTGTAAATGACGTTTGCTGGGGCCCCGGTTTCGTGGCATGGATTAACACACCGACATATGTATCATGGGTTCCGCTTGCCCCTGGTGAAATATACTACGGATATGGCCATTATGGACGCCACAGCGTAAACCTTACAAGGGTCAGCATAAAGAACATCAGTATCACCAATGTATATCTGAATGCCAGGGCAGCCAATGCTGTCCGGGTCGTTCACCATGACACCTTTGTCAAAGGGAAACACTTTAAGCTCAGCGATGCCCCGGCAAATCCATTTTTGTCCGGACATAGAGGCTCAGCAGGAAGACCTTCCGTAAAACAGGTTAATCTTTCCCCGCTGCCTTTAAAGGTTGTTGACAAGAAGCATCTGCCTCCAAAGAGAGAGGTTGACAATAAAAGAACCGCGGGATTAAGCGCAAGAAGCATAACCTCAAGCAAAGCCAATTCTGCACCGAAGCCAAAAGCTCCCGTATCTTCGTTGCACACAAATGTGATCAGGGACCAGAAACCGGCTCCATCTAATCAGGGACATCGTCGGGAAACCAGGACTGCCATCATGAACGGCAATCGGGTAAATCAGCAGGATCCGGGCAATACGCATCCATCCGGAACCACTGTCCATAGGGTGGAAAAAAAGACTGAACCACAGATCACCAAATATGCAAAGCGGCAGGAAACGGGGATGGCGCCACCGACCAGCAGTACTTTTGGTCGTAACCAAGCCGGATCCTTTCCTCAGGTGGGCAAAAAGGTAACGCAGACAGAGGTAAAGAACCTTATTGCTCAAAAAAATAACCTCCAGACAAGAGGTCAGGAAACCAGACTTGCTTCTCCGGGGAAAAAACCGGATAAGCATGAAAGCAGAAAGGAGAAAAAGTCATGAGAAAAAGTCTGTCAGTACTGGTTATGGTAGTTGCAGCAATATCGATATGTTCAGCAGTCTTCGCATTTGAGGGTAAAGGACGCGGGGAGAGGAAATTCAAACAGGATCTCCTGTCACAGTTGCCGCCGGAAAAAGAGATGCTTGTTCATCAGGGCATGAGAGAGGCAAGAGAAGAGACAGCGGAAAATCGCGGAGAGATAAAGAAACTGAAAAAGGAAATGGTTGATATACTCACCGCACCTGCATTCGACGAAAAGCTGTTCCTTGAAAAGAAAAAGAGTTTGCAGATCCTCTGCCAGAAGAACAGGCAGGCAATTGATAAGCGAATTGCCGGTCTGGCTACTCAGCTTTCCCAGGAAGAACGGACAATACTGGCAAAAATGATGCCCCAAAAGCACCGTCACAACAAACGGCATGGTGCCCGCTGAAACATATAATCCGGTCTATGTATATGGGGGAGGGATAATCATTCTCCCCCATAACACTTTTCCTGACGCTTGTTTTAAAATCAGGGTAGCAAGAGCCATGGATGACAATTTTTCTCAGGTTGACGATGAGTCTCTGACAGGGATGATCCGTGAAGGCAGGCATGACGCATTTGCGGAGATTGTGAACCGGCACTCGAAGAGATTTTACAGCATTGCATACAGACTTATTTTCAACAAGGATGACGCAGAGGACGTTGTGCAGGAGGCATTTGCAAGACTCTGGGAAAAAAGGTTGAGCTGGAATCCTGACAAAGAGGCAAAATTTACCACATGGTTTTACAAAGTTGTCATAAATCTTTGTATAGACCACAACAGGAAAAAAAAGCCTGAGCCCTTATGCGAAGAAATGCCGTTAATGGATAAGCAGCAGGGACATGAGGCGATGATGCAGGAAAAGCAGAAGCAGGTTATGCTGGAGCGGTTCATACAGGAACTTCCGGAAAGACAGCAACTGGCGCTTAACCTCTGTTTTTACGAAGGAATCAGCAATCAGGAAGCAGCGGAAATGATCGGGGTTAATCTGAAAGCCCTGCAATCTCTCATAATGCGTGCTAAAATGACACTGAAGGAAAAAGTCAGCCGGCATATGGCTGACGGGTAAATAATGGATACACAAGAATTCAGAGAACATCTTCTCCTTTACGGAGCAGATGTTAATCAATGGCCTGACGGTATAAGGCAGGCGGGGATGAAGGCATTGCAGAGTTCTGCTGAACATCAGGCATTACAGGACGATAATTTGTATTTTGAAAAAATGCTTAAGACCAGAAGATTTGAAGAGCCCTCAGATCATTTTGCGGAGCGCATTATCTCAGGGTCTTTACAAAAAAGACAAAAATCACGGTTCAGCCCCCGAGCTTTTATTGAAGACTTGATTAATGAGTTTCGCATCCCCAGGCCAGATTTGGCAGTACTCTCTTTTGTCATGGTACTGGTCTTGACGCTCGGACTCACCCTGGGATTTTTATATCCTTCAATGACTTCAGATGCGAACAATGCAGAGGAAACAAATTTGCAGGCATTCCTCTTTGACGAAGGAGACATAATATGAGCAGGAACGTGAAAATATTTATTGCGTCTTCACTTGTTTTGAATATTTTGCTCATTGGCTTTGTGATGGGGAATTTGTCAAATCGATTCTATAAAGGAGACCATTACAAAAGAAAACTGCCACAACTTTCTGCGAAACTGTCTCCGGAAAAAGAAAAGTTGTTCCTTGATACAATGGGGAAAATCCGCCGCGATAACCGTGATATCCACGTCCGGATGAAGGAGACAAGGGGAAAAACATTTGCCCTGCTGGTAGCGCCTGAATTCGATGAAAATGCCTATGAGACTGAAGTCAGAAAGCTGCATGAAATGCGCGGACTGATCATGCGGCGCTACTCAGATGCAACGAAGGAACTGGCAAAGCAGTTCACGCGGGAGGAAAGGGAAGCATTAGCTTTGTACCTGAAGGATTCGGGACGAAACCGCCGGGGTATTTCTAAAGAGAACCGTACACAATAACCGTCTGGTTAAGTCAAATTATATTAAATCCGGAGCCAGCGATAGGATAATGTGCGGCATATTCGGTATTCTTTCTCCCTGCTTACCCAAAAACGGGTTTATCAGGAAGGGCCTTGACGCGATTCGTCATCGAGGACCGGATGACGAGGGGTATCTGTTCCTTAATACCATAGGGAATAACTTTCTCCCTGCCTCGGGATACGATACCTGCAGAGACCTCAGAGACCGGCATAAGGATGTCTCAGAAATCGATGTCTCGGAGTTTGATCTTGTCTTGGGACACAGAAGGCTTTCAATTATCGATCTTTCCTCCAGAGGCCATCAGCCCATGTCCTATGCAGACGGAGACCTGTTTATTACCTACAACGGTGAGATATTCAACTACCGGGATTTGAGGGCAGAATTACAGACTACAGGGTACCATTTCAATTCAGATACTGATACCGAGGTGATTCTTGCCGCCTATCAGGAATGGGGGCAACAATGTGTCCGGCGCTTCAACGGTCAATGGGCCTTCTGCATATATGACAGGCGGAATAAGTTATTATTCTGTTCGAGGGACAGATTCGGGGTAAAGCCCTTCTATTACTGGCTTGATAGTAACTGCTTCGTCTTTGCTTCAGAAATCAAGTCTATTACGGCAATGCCTTTCATCAATACGCAATTGAATATCCCTCTTGTTTCGGAATTCGTAATCTTCTGCGAACTCGACACGTCTGAAGAGACTCTCTGCAACGGCATATATCAGCTGCCGCCGTCGCACAACCTGGTAGTTGACCTGAAAGAAACACGTACCCGGACGGAGAGATACTATGAACTGGCTTATCTTGACCAGATAGGGGACTATCACCATAAACAGGCACTCCGGTATGCTGACGATATAAGGGATCTGCTTGTCGATTCTGTAAGGATACGGCTGATATCGGATGTGCCGGTAGGTAGCTGCCTTTCGGGTGGCCTCGATTCATCATCCATCGTGTTCATTATCAACAAACTTCTTGATGAGAGTGGTGGTACAGTTAAAGAGATAGGTGAGAGACAGAAAACATTTACTGCAGCATATGATGACCCTTCGGTTGATGAGCGGGTTCATGCAGATGAGGTTATCCGAAACACCCGTGTGGATGCATATTACAGCTACCCGAACGCAGAAACCTTCTGGAATGACCTGGAGAGTTTTTTATATCACCAGGACGGTCTCTGCTTCTCAACAAATGCTTATCCGGAATGGGATTTGATGCGCCTTGCTTCCCGGCATATTAAGGTAGTGCTTAACGGACAAGGCGGGGATGAACTCTTCGGCGGATATCCGCGCTATGAAATACTCTATCTCGCCGACATGATACGGGGGAGGCGCACCAAAGACCTTTTTGCCGCTTTATCAGGACTGATTAATCGTAAAGGTTTTTCCCAAACTGCACTTTATGCCTCAATCGGCGGCTTTCTTGCCCTGACACCAGAAGGGCTTAAACCTTTTGTTTTCAGGAAATGGTTCGGGGAGCACCACAGGGCTATGGAGCGCCTTCTGAATAAACGTTTTTCCATAGATAAGCACCTGGCAAAGTTGATTGCCTGGATGCAGTCACTGAATCAGTTCCTCATCACTGATACCACACAAACTTATCTCCCACAGTTGCTGCATTACGATGACAGGAATGCAGCTGCTTTCTCGATAGAAAACCGTGTGCCTTTTACAGATCACCGGCTGGCGGATTATGTTCATTCCATACCGTCCGTATACAAGGTGCATAAGGGATGGAGCAAATGGCTCCTCCGTCTTGCCATGCGGGATCTCCTTCCAGATAGAATCCTCTGGCGCAAAGACAAACTCGGTTTTCCGACCCCGCTGAGGCAATGGATGACCCATGGCCTTTCTCCTGTCCCTCAGCTGATGAAAAAATACGGTATAAGAAAATATGACCACTTTCTCTGGAGGTTCTTTCTTGCAGACCGTTTGATCGGCAATCAATACTGACACTGCGTATTTGCTTCGTGAATATTTGATATAACCGGTTTGAATTTACCGAAACCGTCTTTTTTTATATCATCAATAGTAACATGTTCTATCTGGATCTCCATGTCGTCGCCCACAAAATTGCGCATATGTCCGATAAGGATTTTGTGCGTAAGTCCGGCATAAGGATACGGACAGACTATTTTTACCTTAAGATGATTGATATTCTCCTGGACGATCTGCCCCATAAGAATGCCCGGCGCACGGCTCAATGCAGAGCCCAGGCCGGCAATTCTTCTGCCGTCGGGCGTTACAATGGTATCCAGTTCCCGTCCGATCACAGAGACGATCGTAGGGAATCCCCTGTTACAGGGGCATTTTTCCGGAGAACGCCTGAGCCTTACAAAATCCCCGGTCCTGTATCGAATAAGTGGCATGCTGAAATTGTGGAGAGAGGTGCCGACAATTTCCCTTATTAATGTCTCCCCGTCATCAGCATCGGCAAGAGGAATCCGCGGCTCCTCAAATTCAACAATTCCGTAATCCATATGCAAATGGTAATTGCCGAAAGGGCACTGGGATATCGCAGCAGTCCTTTCCATATGACCGTAAGAGTCAAGCACTTTGCATGCAAAGACCCTTTCGATAAGTTTTCTCTTATCGGGAAAAAGATTTTCCCCCTGTGAGAATACAGCGTTGAACGATATACCGTGGTTCTTCTTTCCCTCGAATATCAGGGCAAGCGTGTAGAGATTTAACGGGCTTCCCTTCACATAATGGGGATTGAACTTTCTGAATATCCTGATAAATTCGTCCGCATATTTTTCTGAAAAAAGCATACTGTTTACAGTCAATTGCCTCGTAACCGGATGGAAAAAATATCTTGCGTCCCTGTTCTTCTTCAGATAGACAAAATCTTCCGAGGATAACTTGGCAAAGGTATCACCCAGTTTATACCCGGCCCATCCCCAGAACCTCCAGTAATAGACAAATTCAAGGACGTTCGAGGGTTTGTCTGCATAGAACCGGATTTTACCGCCTGTAGTACCGCTGGTAGAAAGCAGGACCGGTCTGTATTTTTGTGCATTGCGGGCAGCAAATGAGTCAAAATGACCCCTTAGCAGGTCCCTGTTCAGAAACGGGACATTCTTTAAATCCTGCACCATCTTAATATCATGCGGCAAGATGCCCTTCTCTTTGAACAGTGACTTATAATATGGGACATTATTATAGGCTTGTGAAATGATCTGCCTTAATCTGGACGACTGGTAATCATGGAGGGATTCTTCACTAAGCCACTGGTTTTTATCAAATAACCTTTTCAGCTTCAGCAGCGACAAAGGATAGGCAAAATCTTTGATTTGAAAATCTATAGCCATTATTATACGTTCGGTTAACGTTTATTATACTGCGTTGATAATATTAATACCCCTATACAGCTGGAAGCATATCCAACATTAATACACAGGTCATTGAGAGCACCAGAAAGGTGCTCGGCAATCTTCTCGCTAAAGGCTATATTGCTTCGTTCCACTATCAACGATTTCACCACTGGATTTGGGTAATAAACTGTATCATCGTTTCAAAATGCCTCCGACGTGAAAGCTTTTTGTCCTGCTTTCTTCAGCCCGGCTTCAAAAAAAATATGGGCGAAGATGTACAATGTAGTATGCAGGAAGACACGGACAACATCAGGGAGCCTGAAGCCATGAGGTGCGCGCCTTGACTAAGCCTGTCCTGCAGAGAGATACGGAAATTCATTTCCCCCATTTTACGGTATTAAAGGCCTCAGCAGGGTCGGGAAAGACCTATACCCTCACAAAAAGATTCGTTCAGCTTATCCTTTCTGAAAAAATACCTTATAACAATATGAGAAATATCCTTGCGATAACCTTCTCAAACAATGCAGCCAGGGAGATGAAAGAACGCATTCTCCGTTGGATGAAATCGGCTTATTTCGGCGATCCTGCAGCAGTAGATGAACTTTCTCAGATTGTATCTCTGGACAGAGAAAAGTTAATAAGAAAAGCGGGGCTCTTAATAGATGAAATACTGGGCAACTACCTGGATTTTCAGGTGAGGACTATTGACAGTTTTATGACAGGCATTTTCAAGGCCTCGGCCATAGACTTCGGATATAACCCCGACTTTGATATCCTGATGAGCAATGACGCGCTCATGGAGTATTCGTTTGATCTGTACCTGCGAAATGTCAGCGAGGGCACGGAGGAAGCAGAACTCTTTGAAGAAATCATCGGGCTTATCGTCGCTCACAAAAAAGGTGAAGCATCTTATCCGTGGGATCCTTCGATTTCCCTGCTCAGCGAGATCAAAAAGATTTACAGGAAATTGGCGGCAACCGGAAAGAAACCGAAGATCGAAGATTTCGCTGCAGAAATATCGGAGACCAGGGATCGAATGAAAACAACAATAGAAGATATCGAGGCATTAATCGTCAAATTCAGTTTTGACAGAAGGGCAAACTCTTCATATGCAACAATCCACGCAGCCCTGAAAATCGGAAGGTTTTCCGATCTCATAGGCAAAGGAGTGAAAAATCCTCCCGTCAATAAACCAGGAAAGGGACGGACTTCTTCAAAGGCTGCTTATGACCGGATACTGATCTTATGGGCAGAGTTCGGGGAAATGCTGCACAGATATGCCTCATTTTATGTCCGCAGCTGTTATACGCCTTACCTCAGGGTCTACGAGAGATTCAGGGACACAATAGAAACAATAAAAAAACGCACGGGAAAGGTATTCATAGAGGACGTCAACTGGAATCTTGCTGAATATCTGGATTATCAGATAGTCCCGGACGTTTATTTCAGGCTGGGGGATACAATCTTCCACTATCTCATCGATGAATTCCAGGACACTTCCCCGATCCAGTGGAGAAACCTGTTCCCCCTCATCGAGAACTCCCTGTCGCAAAAAGGAAGCGCCTTTGTTGTGGGAGACACCAAGCAGGCTATCTACGGTTTCCGGAACGCAGATTATACTATCATGAAGACTCTGGAGTCAGGCAACCCCTTCCCTTCAGCAAAACACATTGTTCAGGAACTCGAAACCAATTATAGAAGCCTGGGGAAGATACTCGAATTTAACGAGAAAGTATTCAAAGAGAAGGTTGCAGGCAGTGGCGTTTATGCAGAGGCCGGCAAGAGAAGCGGCCTCACCAATTACATACAAAGGGTCAGAGAGGGGGCAGCAAGTCCCGGCTATTCAGAGGTTATCATGCTCGACAGAGCAGATGATCCGGCTGAAAAGCGCAAGATTCAGCAACTTGTCCGGGAATTGAATGCGAGAGGCTACAGATACGAGGATATAGCCATACTGACTCAGAAAAATGAAGATGCGGTCAGGGTCACTGCATGGCTTAACGAAAAGAATATACCCTTCATCTCTTACAGCAGCCTCGATATAAGAAAGAGAAAGATCACAGGCGAAATAATTTCTTTACTGAATTTCCTCGACTCACCGACAGATGACCTTTCATTTGCAACTTTTCTCCTTGGCGATATATTTACAAAAACGCTGGAACGATACTTACCGGACATTGACGGGGACATGGTTAAGGAATTCCTGTTCATCCAAAAAGACCGCCCCCCACTTTATAAAACGTTTCAGAAGGAATTCACGGGTCTGTGGGAAAGGTACTTTTCGGAGCTTTTCAAGTCCGTCGGTTTCTTCCCGCTTTATGACCTCATAAGCCAGATATTCGTCATCTTTGACGTATTCGGGATTCTGGAGGACGAAGAAGCATCACTGGTAAAAATCCTCGAGGTGGTAAAAGATTTTGAAGGGGAAGGATATAACAACCTCAGGGATTTTCTTGATTTTGCCGGTGACGGCGATGCAGGTGAATCTGCCTGGAATATTGATGTGCCCAGAAGTCTGGCTGCCGTCAAAGTCATGACTATCCATAAGGCCAAAGGACTGGGATTTCCGGTTGTCATGGTGCTGCTTTATGAAGACCGGCCGCGAGGGTTCGATTACATAATGGAGGAGGACGAAGAAGGTGTATCTCTTTTGAAAATTACGAGGAATACCTCCGCCAGCAGCGAGTTGTTCGAAAATTTGTACCGCGAAGAGTCTGTCAGGGAGTTGGTCAACAGGCTTAACAGTCTTTATGTCGGCTTCACCCGACCAAAAGAGGAGCTTTACGTAATAGGAGTCAGGGGAAGCAGAGAAGGTTATCCATTTGACCTTCTTCCAGCAGAGGATTATCCCCCATCGAAAAAACCGGAAAGAGTTTCAGTAGAAGCCAGGCAAACAACGGGATCGTTCGACATCCACCATAGCCGCAGACATTTGAAGTTTGATATCAGGACCGATGACATTATCAATCCCGAAGAAACAAGAAGAGGGGAGTTTATCCATCAGGTATTATCTCGCGTGGATTATGCAGACAAGTCAACCGGGGAAAATCTCTCGAAAATCATACATATAACCATGGGAATGAGAGGGGACGAATATCCCGCTGATGATATAAAGGTAACAATCGATAACATATTAGGGCATAAGGAACTATCCGAATATTTTGCAGAAAAACCCGGAAGAACCGTCATGATGGAGCAGGAATTCTCTGACAGCAGAGGAAACTTGTCGAGAATGGACCGGGTAATTATAGACACTCATACCATTACCGTAATTGACTTTAAAACAGGCAAGAAACCGGCTTCCGAAGAAAAATACATAAACCAGATGAAAACCTATATGAAGATATTAAAAGGGGTATACCCGGAGATGAATATCTCCGGTATTATTGCTTATGCAGATATTGGTGAGATCAGGAGAATAATTTGAATATCCGGGTTACTCCTTCAGGACTGAACATTCTTGATGAAATAATCACCAATCTCATTAAAAAAGAGAGGGATTATTCGTCCAACATGGTTGTCTTCCCCGGCAAAAGACCTTCACATTTTCTGAGACGGGCTTTGGCCAGGGAAGAAGGTAGCAGTTTCATTCCCCCTCTTATCTTATCCATGGATGACTTCATCGATTTTATATACGGACGCAGTTTTTCCGGGAGAAAAATCGAGAATATAGATGCAGTATCCATTCTTTATGAAATTCACAGGAAAGCGAAGAACCCCATCGGCAGGGACGGCTTCATGACTCCTGACAGCTTTTTTCCTATCGGTCTCAAGATATACAGGGATTTGGAGGAACTCCGAATCGAAGGCATCAAATCTTCAAAGGTAAAAGAAATCCAGCCCTTTACAGACGAAGTTATACCCGAACAGACACTTCTAAGGCTTCAATCCCTGAGCTTCTTTTATGAGGAGTTCTACAGGATAATCGGAAAACATGGCCTTTCGACCAGGTCATCGAGATATTCTGCTGTAGCGGAAAAAATAACAGATAGCGACGTTGGCCACTTTAAGCGTATGGTATTTGCCGGGTTTTTCGCTTTCACAAAGTCCGAAAAGGATCTGTTCAAAAAAATGTCTTCCTTCGATCATGTTCTTTTCATTTATCAGGATGGTCCGGGCGTAAGGAAAAAAATTAAGGATCTGGGTATAAGTATTGACCAAAAGGCAGATGGCAAACCTCAACCGGAAATCAGTTTTTACAGCAGTCCGGATGCGCACGGTCAGGTCTATGCGCTCAGCAGTATTCTTAAGGCGAAAAAGACGGAGTCAAGTGAGGATACGGTAATCGTCCTGCCATCTTCGGAGACTCTGTTTCCACTTCTTCGCCAGGGAATCGGAGACATTGACCCAAAAAATTATAATGTTTCCATGGGATACCCTCTGCACCGGACGCCTATATTCGGTTTCCTCAATAATCTTATGGAACTTATAACTTCCATGGAGGGAGACCGGGTTTACATTCCGGACTATCTGAAATTCGTTCTTCATCCCTATACAAAAAACATTTACTGCAGAGGAAGCACCGAGATAACACGAATCATGCTTCATGCGGTGGAAGAAGAATTGACCAAAAAAAGGGCGCGGGCATTCTCAACCCTCCGGGATATCGAAAAAGACGAAAGGCTTCTTGATCACATTATGGACAAGATGCCGCTGGAGGAAGGAGACATAACCAGGAAGAGTTTGAGTTTGCATTTAGAAAAAATCCACCGGAACACCATAGGGAATTTTCTTGCCTTCGTGGATGTAAAAGATTTTGCGGCTAAGTGCATTGGCCTGCTGACTTATATCTTCAATGAAAGCACAGCCCGTCTTCATCCTTTATTCTATCCGTTCTCGGAAGCATTCATAATTTCCCTTGATTCAATCTCAAGGTCGCTGATGAAAGACGTAGCCTTTGCTGAAAGATCGGGTTATTTCACCTTCTTCAGAAAGTACATCATGACCTGTCATGCCCCTTTCGAAGGAACGCCGCTGAGGGGCCTCCAGATTCTGGGGTTCCTCGAAACAAGGAACCTCAAATTCGGGAAGGTTATTATCCTCGACGCAAATGAGGGCGTTATGCCCGACACAAGCAAGGAAGACTCTCTTCTTCCATTCAAGGCGAGGGAGATACTCGGACTGCCTACTTATATGGAAAGGGATGAGCTTGCAGCGTACTACTTTGAGACGCTTATAAGGGGCTCAAAGGAAGTCCACCTCTGCTTCATCGAAAATGACAAACAGGAAAGGTCAAGATTTGTCGAAAAGCTTCTATGGGAAAAACAGAAAAAGGATAAAAATACAAGTGCTGATATCTACCTGAATTCAGTTCAGTATAGGGTCAGACTGAAAAACAGGGAGCCCGAAGATGTAATCAAGACCGAAGGCATAACAGTATACCTCAGAAGTCTGACTTTCAGTGCGACGGCAATCGACAAATACCTTAGGTGTCCCCTGCAGTTTTATTATTCCTATGTCCTGAGGCTCGGCAAAAAGGACGAGATATCAGGCGATATAGAAAGATCCGACATAGGCAAATTTGTCCACAAGATTATTGCGCATTTTTTTTCAAACAGAAGAGGCTTCGTGCTTAAAGAAAAAGATATGAAAGTGCGCGAAATGGATATACTTGCAGACAGGCTTTTCGAACAGGAATACGGGAAAAAACCTTTCGGAGCCGCATATCTTCTAAAGAAGCAGATAAAAGACCACTTAAATGATCTTCTGGAAAAATATTACATTCCGCTGCTGAGAAAAGAGCCCTTAACTGTACTGGACAATGAAAAAGACATAGCGGTCTCGATGGATTCCTTTAGTCTTAAAGGCAGACTGGACAGTATAGAGAAAAGGGGCGAAAAAATTTATATCATAGACTATAAAACGTCCGCAAATGCTGATTACCTGAAGATCAGGCTCGATAAGCTGAAACCTGATGAAAGAGGGTCATGGAGCGAGGCAATAGGCAGTCTGCAGCTGCCTTTTTATCTGCTTCTTTACTCCCAGTATGCAGGCGTAAAAATAAACAATTTAAACGGCATGTTTCTTCTTCTAGGACAGTCTTTCATCAGTGAGAAAATAGAACTGCCGCTGTTCGAAAATCAGGAAGCTGAGCAGGTGTTCGGGATGCTTAAAGGAATAATATTCCGTCTGCTCGGAGAAATAGTTGATATCTCCATACCTTTCAAGGCATCAGTCAACAGGAAAAATGCATGTCCCAATTGTGATTTTCAATACATCTGCGGGACGCAATGGATCACTAAATAAATCTGTCGATTACAAAAGACGCTATACATGCGACAGCCGTCAGCATCTGTAACTGTATAGTACCCGCCTGCGCCGGTACAATGGAGAGGGGGTCGGCATGATATTTCCACATATGTCTGATAATCTTGAATGCGAAAGGCAAAAAGACAAAGACAAGAAGAGACCAGACAGGATAAAGCCCTGAGTAAATGAGCCACAGCACTGAGCCGCAAAAAAGCATATACAGCGCTATGTAACCATAACGGGAGCGGGAAGTGCCGAGCCTCACCACAAGATTGCGCTTGCCGGCTTGCCGATCAGCCTCAAAATCGGGGAACTCGTTGATCCAGAGTATATTGGCAACCAGGAAACCGTTTGGAACGCCTATCAGAAAATATTCTGGCCTGAAGATCCCGAAGTTTATATATCCCATGCCGAGTGTAATCAGCGGTCCGAAGGCCAGAAAAATCACCAGTTCGCCCAAACCCCGGGACTGAAATGTAAAAGGTTTTGTTGAATAGAGAATAGCACAGAGACCTCCGACAGTCCCGACAAACAGAACCATAGGCCTTCCCATAAATATAAGGAGTGCGCCCGCGATTGCCGCAAGGAAAAAAGATATGAATGACACATAGAGGAAAGACTTTCTCGTAAGAATTTTTTCAACACGGCTTCTTGTGCCCCCGCTGAAGGGGGTGGGAAATCTGTTTATTCTGTCGCTTTCATCCCAGTCGAAGTAATCATTTATGGTATTTCCGCCGAGGTGAAGAAAGAATACGCCCAGAACACCGATCACTGCACCAAAAAAATAGAATTCGTATCCGTATACCCAGCACCATACAGCGCCCAGAACTGCAGGCAATAGCGAGGCTGCCACAAAAGGAAGCCTTGTAAGCATAACGTAAGACTTCTGTTTTGAGATAACTTCTGTAGTCATATTAAACCTTCCAGTTGCATAAAATTACTTTTTCCGGTAGGAGGATGCGCTGGAAAAGGCTTGCCATCGATACCTTACAGCCTGCACATATAGCCTGACGGCCGTTTTCCGGAAATCATGACCGGTAACATCTGCGGTCACGTGTATAATATCGAATTTTTGTCGATTTGCAAGGCTTTTTCAGCGTGTTCTCCTCTGGCCGAATGCAACATCAGGGTAAAAAGCCGGGAGACAACAAAATTATAACAGAATCATTTCCAAAATTTTCCAAATTTTTATTTTAGAACTGTTTTCTATAGAGGGTACAATAGAGCGCTGTTATCGAACCCAAATTCTGCGTTGGAGAGGTTTTGATGCGCACAGGCCTGCATGACCGGGGGCAAATGCAGTCTGCTGGTCAATCAAACCTCAAAATATCTCGGCGTCACCTTCCTGCGACCTGCTATACGCTGATAGACTTCATCAGGGTATCCGAGGGCAATGACCGAGTGAACCTCCTCTTCTTCCGGAATCCCCAGCGAACGCCGGACAGATGGATCTCTCCGCATTGCAATAACGGCAAAGCCGATGAGGCAGGAGCCGAGCCCCATGCTGTGAGCCGCAAGCAGGATATTTTGCGTAGCGAGAATGGCGTCCTCTCCCGGGCAGCTTGCTCCTGGTCGTGATCCGACAATAATGGCAGCCGTACTCCCGTGAAACAGACGGTCTCTGCCGGATGAATACCATTCCTCAAGCCCCTCCTTAACCTTGCGGTAATATCCGCGGTAATATTCATCCAGCTCTGTTTTACCTATCAGTTTAAGAAAAGAGCGGATAATGGTATTCTCAGCAGTATTGTTAAGCCTTCTGTAAAAATTTGCGACCTGTCCGGCAAAGGCTAAGACCGCCTTCCTGGTCGGAAATATGGTGAATGTCCATAACTGACAGTTCGTACCGGATGGGGCAGTAATACCTGTCTTTACAAGGTCTTCAAGCACGTCACGCTTTACGGGCCGTTCAGTAAAGTTACGACAGGAACGTCGGGAGGCCATGAGCTGCACAAGCATGGAAGTCTCAAAATTACCCGGCGGAAGCCAGTGTTTAACAGCAGTGAAAGTCCTGTACTCAGACATTTCTTCGTCAATCCCGGAAACATGTATCGCTGCTTCCGGGCAGACCGCCTCACAATGCCCGCACATTATACATGCATCTCCGGAAGCAGTCGCCTTTTCCTCAACAAGTGAGATAGTACCTGTCGGGCAGATCGTCTCACATAAGCCACATCCTATGCAGAGGTCCCTGTTAATATCTATCCGTTTTTCTTCCATTACAATCTCCTGAAAAATTTTATAACTGAAGAAGTTATCATAACACCGGCATTGCTTTCGTTTCATTACTCTGTGTTTTTGGCCATATCGAAAATATTCTGCATAAAATTTTCTTGACAGATGCATTCATATTTGACTCTATATAACTTATTTGATAATAAATGCCCAATTTTTGGGTTGAATTTTGGTATACTTTAAGGCAACTAAAAAATATTAAGGGGGTATTTTATGACAAAGGCTGATCTGATCGAAAAGATGGCGGGTGATGCAGGCATTTCAAAGGCAGCAGCAGGCAGTGCACTGGATTCATTTATTGAAGGGATCAAGAAGGCCCTTAAAAAGGGCACCAAAGTAACTTTGGTGGGATTCGGAACTTTTTCCGTATCTAAAAGGAAAGCCCGGAAGGGAAGAAACCCGAGAACAGGGGAGACCATAAACATCAAGGCGGCAAAATTGCCGAAATTCACATCCGGCAAAGCCTTTAAAGAATCTATTAAGTAGCGCTCTGCACATAATTAATATTTCGGGGTGGTGAGAAAATTCTTACCACCTCTTTTTCTATCGGAGTACATTTCCTCGATATGAGAACACTACTGACAAGACTACCTGCCTGGAAAGCTCTATTGGCACACCATAAAAAAGTGCGCTCATTGCACCTGCGTGACATATTTTCCGCAGACGCCGGCAGAGGCAGGCGCTTTTCATTCGAAGCTGCGGGCCTTTACTTCGACTATTCAAAACACCGGATTACAGATGAGACTATGCATCACCTTTTTTCCCTGGCCCGTGATTGCAGGCTTGGTGAGAAAATCAGAGCCATGTTTATCGGCGAAAGGATCAATATAACCGAAAATCGCCCTGCCCTCCATATAGCCTTGCGTGCGCCTGAGGGGCAGCAGGTATTTGCCGACGGCATTAACGTTGTGCCTGAAGTCCATAGAGTCCTCCGGAAGATGGCTGATTTTTCTGAAAGGATACGGCTGGGGAAATGGAAGGGTCTTACCGGCAAACGCATAAGGAATATCGTCAATATCGGGATCGGCGGGTCAGATCTCGGGCCTGTGATGGCATACGAAGCACTGAAGTATTACAGCAAACGCAATATGAATTTCCGGTTTGTTTCGAACGTTGACGAAGCCGATTTTGCAGAGGCTACCATTGATTTTGACCAGGAGGAGACCCTGTTCATTGTCTCTTCAAAGACTTTCACAACGCCTGAAACCATGCTTAACGCAGCTGCGGCGCGTCGATGGATTACGAAAAAATTAAGAGACAGAAAGGCAATTGCAAGACACTTCGTTGCAGTATCTACCAATGAGCGGGCGGTATCAGAATTCGGTATCGATCCGGCAAACATGTTCGAATTCTGGGACTGGGTTGGCGGACGCTATTCAATGGACTCTGCAATCGGGCTTTCGACGATGATATCAATCGGTCACGAGAACTTCTCCAGGCTTCTCTCCGGATTCCGCTCGGTCGACGAACACTTCAGGACAGCGCCCTTCGAAAAGAATATTCCGGTAATCATGGGGCTGCTGACAGTATGGTACAACAATTTCTTCGGCGCCCAGACGACCGCGGTGCTTCCCTACAGCAGGTACCTCATAAGGTTTCCCGCATACCTCCAGCAGCTCACAATGGAAAGCAACGGGAAGTGCGTCACAACTCAGGGAGAACCGGTTAATTATCAGACCAGCCCCGTATTTTGGGGCGAGCCCGGGACAAACAGTCAGCATTCCTTCTACCAGCTCATCCACCAGGGAACTAAGCTCATACCCTGTGACTTTATAGGCTTCTGCCGCAGCCTCCATCCCGGCACTGATCATCAGGACATGCTGACCGCCAATCTGCTTGCTCAGAGTGAGGCCCTTGCTTTCGGCAGACCGCTGAAGGAAGTTATTGACGAAGGTATACCACCGGGTCTCGCCCGTCATCGGGTCTTCGAAGGAAACCGGCCATCTACGACAATACTCGCGGAACGGCTTACGCCCGAGACACTCGGAAAACTTGTAGCTCTCTACGAACACAGTGTTTTCACTCAGGGCGTTATCTGGCATATCAATTCTTTCGACCAGTGGGGAGTTGAACTGGGCAAAGCGCTCGCAAAACGCATTAGTGATGAACTGTGGAAACAGCACAGCCGACGGCTTAACCACGACAGTTCAACTAATGAGCTTATCAGAAGATACCGCAGGCGTCGCTGACGGAAGAAGACTGGTGCTGACATCGCTTAGGCTATGCGACTCAGGCAACCACAGCATCCATGGCCAGACTGCTTTGCCAATCTTGCGAAGAGAATTTTCCATCTCCGTATTCGGGCCCGTATTCTTTCTGTTTCTTTTTTATCTTAACCCGAAAATGCATTTCATATTTAATTCATGCAGGCATGTGGGCAGCAAAAGCTCTCCGGCAGCTCCTTTGCAGGCGGTTATGTATCCGGCGTACCTGCGCGTTTTCATTCCGGACGATTAACTGTTATCAGATTCAAATCCTGCATTGGAGAGGTTTTGATGCGCATGTGCCTGCATGATTACCGGTCAAATGCAGTTATCGGGTTAATAGTATAAAATTAGCTTACATTTTTAATTGATATACGCAATAATATATTCAGTTATCAAGTAATCAGGAATCGAATCGCTGATTAGAGAGGTGCTTGAACAGAGGGGGGCTCTCAAATTGGTTTCAATTGGGAAATATAAAAATCTTCTCTCCTTTTTGACAATTCTTTTTTTAGCATATTTTCATATTTCCGGATGCGCAACAACCTTCGGCAGATATGACCCCGACCAGAAACAGGCGGTCAGGACTCTTTCGGGAGGCCTCTTAGGAGCTCTTTTAGCAGGAAATACAGGCGGGGCTATTATCGGGGCATTGATCGTTGATATTTACAGCATCACGAGAAAAGACTATTATGACCAAAGCATAGCTCCGAGGGATGAAGCTGCAAAAAAATATGACTACAACGAAAAAAAAGTCGAGCTTTTCATTGAGGGGTCGGGAGTTGCAGCCCTCGAGGTAAGAAGCGGTTCAACGGTCGAATCGAATATCCAGTATACAATACTTGCCCCACCCGCCGAACAGGAGATCAGGATAACAGAGACTCGCATCCTTTCCTCTGAAAATAAAAGAGTTGAACTGGACAAAAGAGAGGTTTTGAGAAAGCAGGGCACGCATATGTCGACGATAAAATTCACCATACCCGATAATATTTCGAAGGGATATTGTATTCTGTTTACAACTATATCCGACGGAAAGTATTCAAAGACGGCAAAGTCTGTCATTAACGTTATCTGAGTCAAATATCCGTTTTATATTGAGAGCCTCTGTTTAAACTCCACCCCCTCACCCTAACCCTCTCCCACCAGGGGAGAAGGAGACACCCTTCTTTCCCTTCTTATTAAAGGGGAACTTGTCCCCTCCCTCGATGGGAGGGGATTGAGGGGAGGGTGTCGAATTTATCTTCTCTCAATCACCCTCTCCCTTACCCTCCCCCCTCAAGGGGGAGGGAATAACTGAAAACCCCGAAGCTGAGCTTCGAGAAATTCTTTTGATTAAAGTTGAAATCCTGAACGGAGTGAAGGATCTCGTAACAGCATGAAAAGGCGGGATTCTTCGCATAGCTCAGAACGACATCATTGGAACATTTACTTGCCGGTTCAATAGGTTATACACAGACACTATTTGGAATACTAAATTTCACTTTTTATATTCCGTCTTCTGATCCACCACTTGTAATACCACTCCCCGAGAACAATTGTTATTATCGTCAGTGCAAATCCCGCCAGCACATCCACAACATAATGATACCGGCAATATACGGTCGCGAACACAAGGCCCGTTACGAATGGAAGGGTGATCCAGAAAAATCCACGGCGGGCCTTATATGCGAGATAGAGAACAAGAAGGGTCACCGCTGTATGGCCGCTCGGAAATGCATCCCTTTTAATCCCCTCAAGCCTGTTTAAGATTTCCTGGATAGGCTCTGCTACAAGAAACCCCCTCAGCTCAACGGTCTGCAGATGTTCAAGATAGAATCTCGGGCCGAGGGCAGGAAAGAGTATATAGCCCAGATAGGAAAGATAAAAGCAGAGGAGTATCATAAAAAGGGACTTCTCGAAATCCATCCTCTGATTTTTCAGCAGGAGGATGATGCCGAAACTTATTGGGATAAAATAGTATGTTGTATAGGCAATCTGGAGTATGTCTGTCAGTAGAGGGTGCATTATCTTTTCGAGCACAACAGTGGGGTGGGCGCCAAAAATCATATAATCCAGTTCAATAAGGATAGGGTCTATGTCCTTTGGATTAACATAGTGCACAACCCATTCGAGACTGTCAAAGACTGCAAGTATGCATATGGTAGGGAAAATCAGGTCGTGGAAAAATCTCAGGAACCTGTTCTTATTTTTTAATGTGATCGCGCCTATCTGGATGATAATCAGGGAAGTATAAAGACTCAGCAGGAAAAGTCCCCTGGGCAATGACGGATAAAAGAATATTGTCAACCCGAGGAGGAAAAGAAGAAAGGCAATGGTTACAGAGTCTCCGGGTCTCTGATTTATGAGTGCCCCTGATATCCTGCCCATCAAAGCTTGCTGATCGCCCTTTTTATGGCTTTTTCCTTTTTAGATAACTGGCGCGGACTGCCTTTCCTGCGGGGTTCACTGTATTCTTCCTCATCATATTTCTCTTCATGATATTCCTTTTCGGTATCCGAAAGATCCATCAACCGGAGGGCATTAAGAAAATCCTCCGACGAAACAGGTATAGATCCCATTGACCATGCATGGTCGGCAATATCCCTGTCCGAAGTGACCACAATCCATTCACGCCGGTGCAAAGTAAGGATGCGTTTGATGACAGCATCCGCCTTGTCACCGATCCGGGAATAGATAATCCTAACCCCCTCTATGACCGATTGATGCTCCCTCGCTTCACCCGTCTTCCACCCGTCAAAAACTACCGTGATGTCGTGACTTTTCCGTTTCCTGTATTGGATAAGCGTTTCTACAAGCTCCTCCCTCTGCTTCCGGAGATCCCTATGAGTAACACCGGTAAGGTTATAGCCGTCGATGACAAGAAAGGAAATGGCATCCTCCGTTATGGTTATAATATCTTTTCATTCGACTCCAGTTCAGCATTTTTAGTATATCAAAAAGTTTATTTTTCATTTACGGTTGCCTGATAAAAACCCCCTACCGTCTGATATAAATGCAGATTGCCAAATAATGTCACCCTCGGCAATTCCCGCATATTACAAAGTATAAACCCTCCCACTCCCTACGTTGGTAGGGTTGACAATTCATAAGAAAAAGGTTAAAAATTAACATTAAATACTATATTCTATTTAAAAATTCGGTTATTTCTCATATTTTTTGATGTATTATAATGCAGGCATACTGTTTGCTTTTTATATAATGTGGACAGTTATAAATTTACGGAGATACCACTAAATAGGGCTGGGTTTTTTAATACAAATATAACCCACATAGATGATAAAATTGATAGAGCAAACGGATAGATAATAACTATATCGTGATAGGGGGAGCATAAAAATGTTAAACATCAAGAGTAAACTGATGATCACAAAGCAATCCGTAAGTCTCAGAAATCTGAACGCCTTTCTATATGTCTCTCTCATCATTGCAGGGTTACTTCTGCCTTTGTATGCACAGGCTGCAACAACTCTGACTGTCGAACCCATAACATGGAACATGGTCGGGCTCGACAGCAATAACGTAAATGTCGGGCCAAATCATTTCCCTGTCGGAGCGCGTGTATGCAATACAGGTGGGACAGATGCATCTGACCTTACAGCAACTTTCAACTGGGATACATCAAATACATATGTAAACCTCCGTCCCGGCACATCTATCAGTCTGTCAGTTGCCAGTCTCCCTGTAGGTAACTGCACCGATTTCTACTTTGAAGTGGAAATCACACGTAATGCGCTTGCCTTCGGCACAAAGCGGGGATACCATATTTCAGTCACAGCTGATGCAGGTGACACTACCGGCAGCACCCCAACACCAAGGGAAATTTTTGTCAAGCGATTCACATCCCAGAGCCGCAACGCTGTGAGCGATATGCAGCTGAGCACGGATGGCAGCAGTTTTTCAAGTATTGCACCCGGCGGAACGATGAGCCTGATGGTAGGAAGTACCTACTGGATAAAGCTGGTCGGATCTACCGCCACTCAGGGATATGAACAGATACAGACCTTCATCAATTTCCCGAACACGATTTTTCAGGTCCTCGATGTAGTAACAACATACTCCGCGGAATCCTCCGCTAATATGGACCCTCCCTACAAGGAGCTTTATGGAGATGCCTGTATCTGGGAAGCTGACCCCTCAAGCCCCAATTACCAGAGCTGCGTCAGTTCAGGCAAAGCCGGAGGTAATATTACGGTTACCTATAAGGTAAAAATTCTATCATTGCCTACCGCACCTCTGATTAACCCTGAACCGCTCAACTCCCTTATCTATGACTTTTCCGGGGCCAGCTTTCACTATAACTCTGACTATGGGGTATCTGCCCGCTATGCGAACATCATAAACGCCTCTGTTACCAAATCTTTTTCACCCACTTATATAAATCCGGAAGGCACATCAATACTCACATTTACGATCACCAATCCCGGACCGGCAGAAATCAGCAGCGTCAATTTTGAGGATAATCTGCCATCCGGCATGACAATAAACAGCACAACGATAACATACTCCGGGTGCGGTACCCCCTCCCCTTCCATACTGGCAGTAGGTGACACTTCCCTTTCGTTATCAGGCATTACTGTTGCATCACTCGGGACCTGTACAATAGGCGTCAGTGTCACTGCTTCCACCGCTCAGCTCTATGAAAACACATCGGATAATCTATTCATCGACACCATTGATACCGGTAGCTATGCCACAGATTCTCTGCAGGTAACCAACAACCCGCCCGGGCCTGCTACTTGCACTCCTTCAACTACTTTGGCTATATGGACCATGCCGACCACCGGGCAGGGCAGCGGAGGACCGCCTCCTCCCTATACAACTATAGCTTCTGGTGTTTCAACTGCCGTTGCGCGTGCAGCTTTAACCGGCGCAGGCTCGCAGGCCATAGTCACCGGTGGCGTTACAACCAACGCATGGAGAATTACGGATGCGTGGTCAGATACTAACCCTCCGAGCATCCCTGGAGTTGGAACAGCCCCTTACTTCGAGTTCGAGGTGGACACAAGCAACTTTGGGGGGGTAAGTATAAATTTGCGGCCTGACCTCGAGACTCCAGGTCAGTGGGCAGCGAATAATAACAATTATATTCATATTTATTCGAGCACAGATGGTACCAATTTTACCCTGGTCTCTTCCACTGATATCTCAAAAGGTTCTTGGCAACCTGCTGTCTCAGGTACTGCTGCTACAACCGGGCTGAACAAAACATGGTTCCGCATCACTCCGCAAACTAGGGGGAACCAGACAACTGCTTCTGTTCTGCTTGATGATATCACTATCACCGGCTGCCCACGCCCAACCAAGCCCACTCTCGACAAGGCCTTTTCGCCAACAACGATCGGCCAGGGCACGAACAGCACGCTGACCTTCACCTTCACCAATCCCAACAGCACCTCGTTGACCGGTGTCAGCTTTTCAGATAGCCTTCCGACAGGGCTGGTCGTCGCCAATCCGAATGGATTGTCCGGACCTTCGTGCACAGTCGGCGCGATTTCAGGACAGACCATTACTGCAACTGCTGGCAGCACATCTATCAGCATGTCCGGTGCAACGCTGTCGGCAAACGCCTCATGCTCTTTTTCAGTGGACGTTACCGGGGCTATGCCAGGAGTCTACACCAATATCAGTGACCCCATTTCCTCTGATTATACAGGCCCCAATACAGAAGAGGATGGCTATGGCACATCTACGCTTACTGTCATTGCTGCTCCGGTTATCTCAAAGTCTTTTGGATCAACATATGTTCTAACGGGAGAAACAGTCAGTCTTAGTTTTGCGATTTACAATCCGAATCCATCTATTACCTTGACCGGCGTTGCGTTTACAGACACGTTGCCGGCAGGCCTGGATGTTGCAACTGCACCCTCTTCCGAATGCGACGGCACGCTGACTGTTACCGGCAACGCTCCGCCAACAGAGGATACAATAGTTCTCAGCGGCGGATCGATTGCAGCAGGCGGTACCTGCACCTTCAGTGTCACGGTCACCGGCACAAATGCAGGGACGTATACTAATACTACAGAAAACGTTTCGTCAACGAATGGCGGGGTTGGTAATACCGCCACCGCTAGTCTGACTGTGAGGGATATAACCCCCGCGCTAAGCCTCCTGAAGCAGATTTCAACCTTTTCTGGCGGACCGTGGACAACATACACCGTAGTCGAGGAGTCACATGACGTTTACTACCGGTTTACGGTTGAGAACATTGGGGATGCTGCTCTCGATTCGTTGTACATAACAGACCCGATGATCAGCGCCTCAGGCTGCACCTGGCCGTCATCGCTGCCTGTCCCCGATGCCTCTGACGATGATCACATCGCATCCTGTGTAGTCAGTCCTGTGATTGCTTCAGGAGACCAGACAAACACTGCAACTGCGCATGGGACATATAACAGTACTGTATATGATTCTAATATTTCGGAGGCTACATACTCGACAACCGCCTTCCCTACACAAGCATCCATCACCTATTTTGGAGCATCAGTAGTAAATGGGGAGGTGGTTGTAGAATGGGAGACAGGCTCTGAGCATAACACACTTGGCTTTTATCTGATGAGATATGACTCTTCTTCGCAGGAATACATAAGTGTAACCGAAGGTCTGTTGCCGGGATTGATAACCGAACCCAACGGGGGTGTTTACACCCTTATAGACAGTGGGGCAGTGCATGGTGGAACATACCGCTACAAGCTTGTTGAGGTAGAGAGAAACGGCAGGCAGCTTGTATATGGTCCATTCAAAGTCACAGCTACAGAGCAGGAAGCTGCTTCCTCTTCTAAAGTGCAGATGAACTCATTCCGGATAGCCGGTAAGGAAAGCCCTGCTGAGAAGGCAGATTACACACGCAGAGCAAAGCTGCTTTCAAGAGGTCAGGCGACCATTGTACAGGCAAGAACAGTGTCAGGCAAATCAGCCCTTTCACTTAAGCAGAACCAGGCGGCTGTTGTAAAAGGAAGCCGTATAAAAATATCCATTGAAGAGGACGGCCTGTATTATATCGATGCCGATACCATAGCTCTGATTACAGGGAAGAGATATGCAAATGTCAAGTCCATGATCCGGGCAAGACTCCTTGCAGTAAGCACACAGGGACAGGCGGTTGCATACATGCCTGCACAGGATAACGGAGGGATATACTTTTACGCCACCGGCATAGACAGCGCATACACCCGTAATAACATCTACTGGATCGATATGGGCAGAGGCACATCCATGGGTACCGAGAAGACTCCTGTGCCTGTCTCTGCAAATCCTGACGCTGTCTTTACCGACACACTTCATATAGAGAAGGATCTGATTCAGAATATGGCCCAGACCGACAACCCGGCAGAGGACTACTGGAACTGGGACCTTATCTTTTTAAGCCCCTACTGGTCCGACGGCCCCAAAAGCTTTACGTTCTACCTGAACGGAAAGGCAGACACACAGACACAAGCCACCCTGCAGGTTAATCTGATCGGCGGATCCGACACAGGGATAAACCCCGACCATCACGTTGTTGTGAAGCTCAACGGCCGGCAGATCGGGGAGGGATGGTGGCAGGGGCTTAACCCCTACACCCTTACAGCCTCTTTCGACCAGTCTTTGCTTAATGAAGGGGAAAACACAATAGTCGTTCAGGGGTTGCGGGATGCGGGTATTCCATGGAGCATGTTCCTCATCGACTCCTTTGCCCTCACTTATGAGAGACTCTACGAGGCAGAGGATAACAGACTCTTCTTCAAGGGAGATGGCAACCAGACCGTAACCGTAAGGGGATTCAACACTGCAAGCCCCGACATTCTTCTTATGAACGTAACCAACCCGGCAATGCCGAAAGTGAACACGTCCGGGAAGGTAACCGGCTCTGCCGGAAACTACGAGATAAGCTTCAATCCGTCATCCCCTGATGCACGCTATCTGGCAATTGCAAAGGATTCAGTTGCCGCAACAGCAAATGCCTCCGGGGCAAATACAACGAACCTGAAGGGGAGATGGAACATGGCAGATTACCTTATAATTGTTCCTGCCGAACTGGAGTCTGCCGTACAGCCTCTTGCCTTATACAGAAAATCACAGGGCATGAGAACCATGGTGGTAAAACTCGATAGCATCATGAACGAGTTCAACTTCGGCATCTCAACCCCCGAGGCTATCAAACAGTTCCTGTCTAATGCATATAAGAACTGGCTAAGGCCTCCAAAATACATAGTGCTGGCAGGCGTCGGTACATGGGACTACAAGGATAACCTTGGTGAAGGCGGCAACCTGATACCACCGGCATTGGTGCCGACTTTATACGGGCTCTCCACATCCGACAATTATTTTGCTGATGTAGACGGGGACCATCTGCCGGATATGGCCATAGGAAGGCTGCCGGCGGTTAATGCCCAGGAGATGCAGACACTTATCACAAAGATAAAGACATTTGAGGCAACTAAAGGCAGCCGCGCAATACTTGTTGCCGATGACCCTGACGAAGGAGGCAACTTCCCGGTCGACAGTCAGATTATAGCTTCGCTGTTCCCTGCACATTACGTATTACAGAAAGTATACCTCGGGGAATATTCATCTGTTAATGCTGCAAGGGTTCCACTGCTTAGTTATCTGAACACCGGCTCTGTATTTTTCAATTACATAGGCCACGCTTCATTCGATACATTCACTGCAGAGGAACTCCTTATATCTGATGATATGGCCTCTCTGACCAACGCATCCAATCTGCCCATCGTGACGGCCATCACCTGTCTTGCGGGTGAGTTTGCGATACCCGGCTATCCTACGATCAGCCAGGTGGCGCTGCTGAATCCTGCCGGAGGGGCTGCTGCGTTCTGGTCGGCCACAGGGCTGTCTGATAATGCAGAGGCCCATATACTGAACCGGGAATTTTACAACGCCGTATTCTTCAGCGGGAAAAGAGTTCTCGGGGATGCGGTCATGCAGGCGCTCCAGCAATACAGGATGACAGGCTCGATGCCATTCATGATGGATATCTACACAATCCTCGGTGACCCTGCCCTCAGGATTAAATAATGGATAGTCTGCTTGACAAGGTATATACAAGGGACGAGGATGTGGTCTCCCGAAAAATAGCCGGAGAGCTCTTCCTCGTTCCTGTCAAGGGGAAACTGGCTCATATGGAACAGATATTTACACTAACTCCTGTCGCTGAATTCATATGGGAGAATATAAACGGCAAAAAAAGCCTGCATGATATACATAACGATTTGATGGCCCAATTCGATGTTGGACATGATCAGGCTGAGTCCGACCTCCGGGAATTTGTAACAGACCTTTTAAAAGCAGGACTTATTTTGGAGAGGGCTGTCTGAGCATGGAGTGTACTGATAAGAAATGGCTGAATACCGATGAATACTTGAATTGGTTCAACTCATTGGCACGTCAGCGCAGGATCCCGCTTGCTGGCAGCATGGAACTGACCTACCGCTGCAACCTGGGATGTGTCCACTGTTATCTGGGGCCCATGTCGGAAAGACATTACCTTGGCCCGGAGGAGATGAGCACCGGTCAGGTTCTGAATGTTATTGATGATATTGTTGATGCAGGCTGTCTGTATCTCCTGCTTACAGGGGGAGAACCCCTTCTGAGAAATGATTTCCCGGAGATATACCGTTATGCAAAAAAAAGCGGACTCATCGTCACCGTCTTTTCAAACGGTACACTCGTCACCGAAGAAATTATCAGATTGTTCCGGGAATTCCCGCCGCGTGAAGTTGAAATAAGCCTTTATGGCTCAACACCTGAGACGTATGAAAAGATTTCAGGGGTTCCGGGATCATATAATAAATGTATTGATGGTATCAGGCTTCTGCTCGATAATAAGATTAAAGTAAACCTGAAAACAATACTGATGACCCTTAACAGCCATGAATTATTCGATATCGAAGGCATGGCAAAGAGTTTTGGCACCAGATTCCGGTTTGATGCTGCAATTTCTCCTTGTCTTAACGGGGACAATACCCCTCTAACCCTGAGGGTCTCCCCGGAAGAAGCCATCGACAAAGAACTGGCCAACAAGGAAAATCTCCTGCAGTGGAAAAAGTTTTTTAATGAATCAAAAGACCGAAGATTGACTGATTCACTGTACGGATGTGGCGCCGGCATGACCGGTTTTCATATCGATCCATCCGGTAATCTCCTGCCATGCATGATGGTAAATGACATTCACTGTAATCTCCTTGAAACTGGATTTATGAGGGGATGGAATGATATGATATCTCAGATAAGTGATAGAAAATCAGATCCGGATTTTGTCTGCCGGAGCTGTGAAAAAATTAATCTCTGTGGTTATTGTCCTGCTTTTTTCAGGCTCGAAACCGGGGCTGAGAATATATGTTCTGAATATATATGCAGGACGGGTGACCTGCGTTACCAGCGTATAAAGGATTATGAAATGGAAGGAGCCGGATATGAAAAATGAGAATGGAAAGAAATCAAGGTTCCCTTATGAGAAACCAGGACTAAGGACAATCCCCCTCGTTGCTGATGAAGTGCTGGCTGTGAACTGCAAAGCAGCGCCTGGAGCGCCGGGCAAAAATAATAAACAATGCGGTGCTGCTCCCTGCTCTGTTCCAGGTGCTTATGGATCGTAGCATCTCTTCAGTATTCTAAACACACGACTTCACTAAGATTATCTCTGTTGAATATACTAATAGCGGATATCAATTTCGTTTTATGTTCTAAGGAACTGCCAATCCTCAATGAACCGCAATCGCTTTCATACCAGACTTTCTCTATCTTAAAGGCTAAGCCTGATACCGAATTTGTTCTGATAGAACTTATCTCTGAAAGAAAAGATTTTCCTGAGTCCAGGGCAATGCGTGAGATATTCGAAGACTGCGGGTACTGGTCCATGTCTAATAATGGAAATGAATACTGCCTGCTTATTAACCCTTCACTCCCGGACGGACCCGAATCAGCAGTCTATTTTGATCAGGGTATTAAAAAGGCGAGCGTTTATTGCAGTGCTTTGAACATTGTTGAGGTTGACGGGGTGAAATTCTTAAGAAATCCTTTCACATATCCGATGGACCAGATCCTGCTCATTTATGCGCTGGCGGAGAAACAGGGTGCCCTGATCCATGCATCAGGCGTGAACTATCATGGACGTGGCTATATGTTCTGTGGGAAATCCGGTGCAGGTAAAAGCACTATTTCGAGGAAATTTGGACTGCATGGCCTCGAGGTCTTAAGCGACGACAGGATCGCAGTCAGGAAGATCAATGGCGCTTTCAGGATGTTCGGAACACCATGGTCTGGAGAGGCTGGGATAGCAAAGAATAAGTCCCTTCCACTTAATGGCATTTACTTTATAAGGCACGGAAACGAAAATTCTGTAAAAAATATATCAGGGGCAGAAGCGGCGGAAAGACTGATGCCTGTTACGTCAATACCGTGGTATGATAAAAGAGCGGTTAACCGGATTCTGACCTTCGTTGAAGAACTTGTTTCTGCGTGTCCTGCATATGATCTTTACTTCAGGCCGGATATTGATGTGCGGGAAATCTTTCAGGATATTATAGCTGAATAAATGATCGAGAAAGAGAAAATAATGCTCTTCGAAGACATCCTTAAAAGCGGCTCAACACTCCGCATCAGGGTCACAGGAAGTAGCATGTCACCGTTTCTTTCCGGTGGAGAAACCCTGAACATAAAGAAAGTTGACGTTTCCTCACTCAGAATCGGTGATTTGATTTTTTTCAAAAACAATGAAGGATCAGCTATTTTGCACAGGATCGTAAAAAAAAGGCCGACTTATCAAAATAGCTATATTTTTCAGACAAAGGGGGATGCCCTCAGGGGAATGGACAGCCCGGTAAGTGCTGATGATATTATCGGAAAGGTATGTACAGTTGAAAAAATTTACGCTGACGGTAATAAAAGCCATATTGACATGGAATCCGTAAAATGGAAGTCAATCAGCTATATGCTCGCTGTTTTTGGTCTGGGCAGATCGGCCATGTTCTCGGCAGGCTACCGCATCCGTTACGCAATTCGCCATATCTCCGGCAAGGCCTTATCCTGATTTAAAGATTTTCACTGCCTTGCAGCAAAAGCCTCCAAAACTTTTGACCTGACCGGATGTCTGAGTCTCCTCAGGGCCTTTGCTTCCATCTGCCTTACCCCCTCGCGGGTAATAAGAAGATGTTTCCCGATTTCCTCGAGTGTATAATCCTTTTCAAACCCTATACCGAACCTCATACGTATTATCTGTTCTTCCTTCGGCGTAAGTGTGCCAAGTATTCCACATATTTTCTGCTCCAATTCCCTGTTCTCCAGCTGGACGTAAGGGGAGGAAGCATTCTCATCCTCGATCATTTCCTCAAGTCTTGTCTCGTCATCCCCCACAGGAATCTGCAGTGAAACAACTTTCTGCACCGCCTTGTAGTGCTCCTCGACTTTCTTTGTCGATATCCCGACTTTCTGGGCAATTTCTCTGTATACGGGCTCCCTGCCCAGGGTCTGCGAGAGTTCTCTTGATGCCTGTGTAAGCGTGCGATGAAACTCCGTGATATGTATCGGCACCCTTATGGTTTTTGACTGATTTATTATCCCTCTCGTAACAGCCTGTTTTATCCACCATTTTGCATATGTACTGAATTTACAACCTTTATCGTACTTAAAGCGGTCAACAGCCTTCATGAGTCCCAGATTTCCCTCCTGAATAAGGTCTAAAAGCGGCAACCCCCGGCCTGTATAATGCTTGGCTATGCTAACCACAAGTTTGAGGTTTCGGGAAATCAACTCATTTCTTGCTTCCAGCATGCAGTGCAGTTCGCTGCTGACCCCGGCCCATAATTCTTTCAGATCACCGACTGACATACCTGCTTCCGCCTCTATCTGCCTATATTCAGATTCTATCTCGGCCACGAGAGCAATATGTGTACCGTTCCTTCTTTTCTCTTTTATCAATTGTTTTAAATATTGAAGTGAACCGTATTCAGCGATCCTGTCTTCTGCCGTTTGAATTTTCTTTATGAACCCTTCAATCATCTTAATACTCAAATTCAGCGCCTGAAGCGGATTTTCCTCATCCTCATCCCCATGCCCGCCGGAGTCCCTCTCAAATTTTTTGTACAAAGGCATATCTGAAATCATGGTCCGGATTGTATTTCTTCCTTTTTCCAGTATTTTTGCAAGTTCGGTCTCCTCAGCTTTGGTAAGTATAGTCGAGTTTCCTATTGACTGGAAATACTTCCTGACAATGTCTTCCGTTTCCCTCGAACTTAATTTCCCTTCTTCGGCGTCATCATCGATGATATCTCTCTGTTTATAGTCTTCAGTCTCCGTCCAGACATCGACGGATATATCAACTCGTTCATCATATTTTTCTGCGGGAAACGGCATATTATAATTGCTGATACCGGAATAACAGGATAAACTCTCCCAGATATTATCAGTTTCGGTATTCTCTTTTATTAAATTACAATGCCTCATATTTTCCTCCAATTATGATTCAGGGTAGAAACAAAAAAAGCCTGTTTCCTCAAAGGGAAACAGGCTTTTTATCGAAAAGATAAATTCTGGGGCAAAGCCGTGTTTCTTCGGCAACCCGGCCATCCTTTAAAAAGCAAAGGACCCGCTGGCTTTGTGCCCCCTGGTTACCCAGAGTTTACCTTTTCGGAAACATCCGAACTGCGAAATTGTTAAAGATCCAGAGCTGACTGAATTTACTTTAAAAATATTCCAAAAGAATTGTCAAGAGAAAATTTAAACGGTTGTCATTTGCGAATTTACCCTAAAAATGCATTTCAATTTAATTCATGCAGGCATGTGGGCAGCAAAAAGCTCTCCGGCAGTTCCTTTGCAGGCGGTTATATATCTGACATCCCAGCACGTTTTCATTAAGGACGATTGGCTGTTACTAATACGACCATAAGTAAAGCCACATTTAAAGACCCTCCCCTTTATCCCCTTCCGTCTTACGTATTGACGGACCTCCCGTCAAGGGAGGGGCAACTTTTAAGTCCCCTCTCCCTTGATGGGAGAGGGCAAGGGTGAGGGTGTGAGGCTTTTCTAATGAACTCCTTAGTATCGTACCCAAATCATGCGATGGTATAAATTTCTGTTTTGTAAGAAAAATACCTACAAAAGGGCTCCCCTCTTTCGTACAAAAAAAAGAGAATTCTCCTGATACCATTGCGCTTTCCGTCATGGTTAAAATGTATACATGATCATTCTGCATCCTCATTATGTAAAACAATATGAGCAATAAACAGACCATGGCAAGCATACTTATTGCTGATAGCAGCCCATTATTCCGGGAAAAGATGAAACAAATGATTGCTGATAATTTTGATTCCATCCTGACATCCGAGGCGGGCAATGAGCAAGAGGTGCTGAATGAACTCAGTCAGCACACCTTTGATATTCTTATTCTGGAACTGGAATTATCAGATGGAGATGGCTTCAATGTGTTCAAAAAGATCATGACTATAGCCCCGGATATCCCGGTATTGGTTATAAGCATGTTTACGGTTCAGCAATATGAAGAGAGCGTCTTGAAGGAAGGCGCTTATGGATATATTTCAAAGGCAAATCTGTCGAATGATCTGATAAGCGCACTAAAGCAGATATTCCGCGGGAAAAAATACTGCAGCATATCAACCAGTTCCTGTTTGGAATATAAGGTCAGGAATGCAGGCAAAGATAATCAGCAGTGATACAGAGTTTTCGGGTGAACGGTTGAGAATACAGGAGCGTGCTCCTCCCTGCGGCCCTGTTGCAGGTTGCGAAATAAAGCCTAACCCGGATATCTACCCTGTCAGGCAATTGTCAATAGGCTTTGCGAAAGCTTAAAAAACATTTAAAGTTATCGCATGTTTATGCATAAGAAAATAAAGGATATTAAAAAAACAATGGAAGTATTAAACAAAGGTAATTGCGATGGAGGTTTGACGATGAAAAAGGTATCAGCATTATTGGTTTTTATAGCGATTCTTGCAACATTCAACTTTGTGTATGCTGATGATCCCGTTTCCTGGAAAGGATACAATTACTGCCCTTATTGTGGCACTTATATGGGACCACAGGGCGGATATGGTATGGGCCCCGGCATGATGCGGCAGGGTATGATGGGCGGTCGCGGCATGATGGGCCCTGGCATGATGGGCCCTGGCATGATGGGAGATGGCATGATGGGCCCCGGCATGATGGGACATGGCTACCATTCACAGAGGCCTGAGTGCCAGCAGTTTTTTGATGATACCGCCGGGCTCAGGAAGGAACTGAACAACAAAAGATTCGAATACTTTGAGGCTGTCCGTAACCCCAAGACAACAGGGGAGGCTTTAGCAAAGATCGAAAAGGAAGTGCGGGACTTACAGGAAAGGATCTACGCAAAAGGTCCTGTCGGCTGCTGGCATTAAAAGAATATGGAGGAGGAAAAGCCATGGCTGTGAAAGAACTCGCAGAGACAATCATACTAAATTCTATCGAGGATTTATGGAACAAAGAACATCAGGAAGAATGCAGCTTGTTCTTTTGTGGTCAGGGCTTTTCTTTTTGGGCAGATGCAGCCGGAATGACAACTTCAGACAGGAAAAAGATATTATCCATGATAGTAAGCTCAATGACACATTAGATGACATTTCAGGAGAAAATAAAATCTTGATGAAGGAACTGCATGGAACACTGTACTGTGTGCAAACAGGCCCTTGATGAATGTATCTGCTGTCCTGAGTGAGGACATGTCTGCCTCCTGGATCAGGGGGAATCGTATTGTCCGGTTTGCAGGCCGCAACCAGCAGGCGACAAAAATAAAATTGTAGCAGAAATTTCTGAGGAAGGAGGATATATGGGATACACAAATGTAGCCTTAAAGGACAAGATTATGGAAATGCACCCCGAACTTGCAGAGCATGGAATTTCGGTAAGCCTCGATTTTGACACAACAAAAGATGCATATATTGTAAAGTGCAAAAAAAACAACCATGAACTTACGACACACCTTGAAAAGAAGGACGCCGATGATTGCCTCGACGGAATAAAATGCGTCTACCTTGGGGTTCAGATAGGGCAATTCATAAAAAATTTTGAGTCAGGAAAATGATGAGTTGAAGGGAGGTACTAAAATGCCGGTGATAGAATATAAAGGATTAACGATTAAACTGGATGAAGAAGGATTTCTTGAAAATTTCGAAGACTGGAGCGAAACAGTCGCCTGTGCAATTTCTGAAAAAGAAGGAGTGAGCAGCACATGCCCTCTTACAAAAGAAAAGATTGAAATATTAAAGTTTATGAGGGAATACTACAAAAAATTTGAGGCCTTCCCTATCCCCCGTGCCGTATGTCGCAATGTGCATCAACCCAAAGACTGCACCTATGAGGAATTCCCGGATCCCTTTACCGCCTGGAAGATCGCCGGGCTTCCTAAACCTGTGGCATATGGGGAGCTGACCGATTTAGTGAAGAAATCATCGGTTTGAATCCGGGGAAAAATTATTGGCTGACAAGGCTGCTGCGATCATCCCGCCATGGATTGTAAAGCTTAAGCAAATTGCCGAGATTCTTATCGGGCATGGCTAACTCTCTATTATAATTACGAATTTCAGCATTTGGAAAATTATATGCCTTATACCGCACATATTTTGCATATATCTCTTTTGCATTTATAATTCATAGGTTATTAGAGTTCAATTATTTTTCCCCTCCACAATCGCAATCTCTTCCGGTGTAAGGCCGTAAAGCTTGTAAACCATTTCGTCGATCTGTTTTTCGAGGGTGGAGGTATCGGCAAAGATGATGTCATTTTTTATAATTTTCATCTGTCTCCCAGTGCAAAGGATTGTTGGCAATATATTCCCTTATTTTTTCCAATTCTGTTTCATTGCGGATAATATGTTCGTAATAATTACGTTGCCATCATTTGCCGGAAAATCGTTGCCATTGTTTTTGTCTTACGCCCCCGGTGTATGAATGGGTTGTTATTGATTTAAACACGCCGATGATATCGCCCAATGTAGGGGCAGGTCTTGTGCCTGACCTGTCTTTTTCCGGAATTCGGTCATCCACAAGAGGCACCCCTACAATTGAAATAATTCCATGAACATGATTCGGCATGATAATAAATTCATCCAGATGTATTTCAGAGAAACGACCGGGAAGTTCATGCCAAACGTTTTGTGCCATGTTCCCTGCGTCATTCATTTCCACCTGCGCGTCTTCAACAACACCGAACAGACATTCCCTATTCTCCGTACATATCGTTACAAAGTACGCCCCAGCCTGTGAATAATCGAATTCCTTTAACCGTATCGACCGGCGATGATGTATGTCAGGGTTATATGTCATATTTTTTATTGGCGGACCTGCAGGTGCATTCTGTATTTTGGTTTTCGTAGGGGCATCCCTTGTGGGTGCCCTTCTGCAATCCGGGCAGGCACAAGACCTGCCCCTACATTAAAAACATTTTTCATTTCTTCCCCTCCACAATTGCAATCTCTTCCGGCGTGAGGCCATAGAGGGCATAGACCTTTTCGTCGATCTGCTTTTCAAGGGCGGCGGTGTCGGTGCTGGGGTCTTTCTTCTTGGCGGCAAGGATTTGGTCGACGAGGGTCACAATTTTCTTCTGAGTCTGCGCCGATGTTTTTCTTATTGGAACATCTTTTAAGAACATAACCTTATAGATAAAGAAACCACCTGCTTTGGGTACAGTTGTTTTTTTGTAGAACCATTCCAGTGCTTTAGAATTCAGTACAGCCAATAAATACTTCAAATCGACAGACTCATTGAACTCTTTCTTTAGTACAATGCCGCAAACTGTGTCTCCGTAATACTGTTCAGCAGGCGCAAGTGCGAACTTGTTTCGGTCCGACAACTCAGGCGTAACAATTTTTGGCTGATTGAAATTCGAAACGTCCCTTTGATTCCATAGTTCATCCCATTTTTTGTTCGATGCAGTGAAATACTTCCTTTTGTTAATCAGGTCCTTATTTTTCTCTAAGTGCTTCATATACTTCGGGCAAGCTGATCGCAATGTTGATTCATCAACAGCAGCCGTCCGATTGCCCACATCTTTGTACGGATAAAATAGATACTCTTTAATGCTCTTCAATGAATACTTGCCGATGTCCTTTCCACGATAACACGGAACAAAATAGGGGCACTCAAGCTTGCTCGTATGAATGACATCTGCTTTTAGCAAATAAAGATCATTTAGTCCTGTTACTACACCTTCTGATATCTTTGCGATCTCTCCAAGTTTCCAACTATCTACTTGAATCTTATTAATTAAATTTGAGCCAGATGAAGAAGAAAATATCCAAGAAGAATGGTTCAACTTGTTCTGCTCAATAATTACAGCACCATCAGCAAAGCCTGCTCTATATGTGAATTTGCAATTGTGAGGTTGGCTCTTTACGAATGAGAATATCCCAGTATAATTCGTCACCCCTTTGAACATTTGATCGTGCTCAAAATCAATAAGCTCTCTAATACATACCCTTGCAACAAGTAATTCTCGCAATTTGCGACCATGGTCTCTTTTTGTAAATGCAGTTGGGCAGATAAAAGTAAAAAAACCTTGCGCGGCCATCAACGAATATGACCTTTCAATGAAAGGCAGGTATAAGTCAAATTTTCCATCTGCCGAAACATAGCTTTGCTGTAATTGTTGTTTGAATTGCTTATCGATGCCATGGAAGCCTATATACGGCGGATTTCCAATAACCACATCAAACCCCTCGGTTATTCCAAACATCCACTCCGGATCAAAAAAATCTGCCGAGGCATTTTGGTCGTAGGGATTCCATTTTGCCAGTTTCTCTGTCGTATCTCTTGGAAATCCGTCTTTATTTAACAACTCTGAAATTTCATCCCTTAATTGTTCATCCTCTTCTCTGCATTTTCTTTTTGCCTTAAGTGTCCGGGCAGTAAAATAGCGTGATCTAACTTTTTTAAGCTCTTCTTCTTTGTTATCGATCTCTGGATTCGGCAGTAACATTTGTGCGGGTTTCTCGATACCGATTAATGTATTTGCGGCGACAAACTTTGTCTCAAGGTTCGGCAGGGGCCGGACGCCGAGGTTTTCTTTTTTGGGGTCAATCCGCTGGTCAACGATCAGTGATACGAAAAATCTTAGCTTTGCGATCTGCACGGCTATCGGCTGGATGTCAACGCCGAAGATACAGTTTTCGATGAGATAAAGCTTTCTTCCATAATCAGAGGCATTGTTTTCAAAAACCTCGCTGATATCCAGAAGCCTTTTTTCACGTTCTTCCTTGTCGCCGATCTTGTAAGCTTCTTCCGTCTCCTTGAGCGCCTTTTGCTTCTGAAGCTCCCGCCATTTTGAATTGTCAGGGTCGAGCTTGCCGAGGATATAAACCAGCTTATGAAGCATACCCATAGGAAAAGCCCCTGAGCCGCAGGCAGGGTCGAGGGCCTTCAGAGAATTGATAGCGTCGATAAAGATATCAACTTCAGCCGGCGAGAATTCATGCGGCTGGTCGTTATAGGCGACAAGGTGTCGAAGACAGGAATCATTATCCCCCTCACCCTTACCCTCTCCCACCAGGGGAGAGGGAATTCTGGCCTTGCCCCGATTTCATAGACACTGAATTAAGCTGCCTTGGCGGTCATTTCAAAGTCAAAAGGACTTACACGTCCTAACGTTGAATGCCGCCGCCTTCGATTGTACCATGCTTCAATATA
>Ga0208244_100383_pt1 | contig 47159 bp, 42 predicted proteins | sample SubbioCR12Aug_5A_FD_184828 | JGI IMG/M metagenome (GOLD analysis project Ga0208244, IMG submission 184828) | Serpentinite rock and fluid subsurface biosphere microbial communities from McLaughlin Reserve, California, USA - CR12Aug_5A (SPAdes) | ecosystem: Environmental > Terrestrial > Deep... | reverse complement strand
CGTCAGCTCCGCCCGCCGCCACGGCACGCCTGCCGCCGCGAACGATGCCGCGCACAGCGCGCACACCGTCACCGTGATCTTCACCCAGAAGTTGCCCGCCGCGCAGCCGAACACCCAGCCGAACCCCGCGGCGGCCAGCCCCACGCACATCCAGTAACGCTTGTCCATGCCGGGCCTCAGACGATCCGTTTCCCCGCGCCGAGCCGGTCCAGCATCGCGCGGATCATGTGGACGTGCTTGGCCTCCTCGGCCTCAAGGGTCAGCAGCAGTTCCTTCACGAACTCGACCGAACACGTCGCCGCGAGCCCCGCGTAGAAATTCTGCGCCTGCGTTTCTTTCTCCAGCGCCGCGCGGAGAATCTCATCCGGCGTCGTCAGTTTCTGGTTCATCGTCTGCCCCCTTCCTCGTTGCCCGCCCTCACGCGCCTGCCACCCACCGCGCGTACGCGCCGCACGGCGTCGGCAGCGCCTCCGACGCACCCGTCAGCAGCATCTCGCCCGACTCCCGCCTGCCGCCAAGCCCTGCCACCGCCTGCCCCAGCACGTTCTCCAGCACCACCGGCGAATAGCCCGGCGTGTGCGCGCTCAGCAGCACGAAGAGCGGATCCGGCGTCAGCAGGTCGCGGCAGAGACGCAGCGTCTCCGGCAGGTCTTTCTCGATCTTGTACATCTCGTTGTTCTGCCCGCGCCCGAAGGTCGGCGGGTCGAGGATCACCGCGTCGTAACGGCGCTCGCGCCGCACCTCGCGGCACAGGAACTTGTGCGCGTCGTCCGCGATCCACCGGATCGGATGCGCTTGCAAGCCGTTGAGCGCCGCGTTGTCGCGCGCCCACTGCACCATGCCCTTCGAGGCGTCGAGGTGGCACACCTCCGCGCCGCCCAGCGCCGCCGCCAGCGTCGAACCGCCCGAATAGGCGAAAAGGTTCAGCACCTGCACCGGCTTCCCCCGCGCGGCGCACGCGGCGCGGACCGTCTCGCGGATCCACTGCCACTGCGCCCGCTGTTCGGGGAAAATCCCGAGATGCCCGAAATCCGTGCCCGACAACCTGAACGCGATGCCCGCCGTACGGATCTGCCACTCCTTGGGCAACGCACTGCGGTTGTGCCACTGGTTGCCGTCGGCGCGGTCAAAGGCGGCATGGGCCGTTGTCGACCACGCCGCCGCAGGCAGTTGCGGATTCCAAACCGCCTGCGAGCAGGGCCGCGCCAGCACGTAGTCGCCGAAACGTTCAAGTTTCTTGCCGTCGCCGCTGTCCAGCAGGGCGTAGTCGTCTGGAGGGGTAAGGGTCTTCGCCATCGTCTTGTGCCACCGGTTTATTCGTTCGCTGCCACAGGGTTGAAACGTCATGGATAGTAGCGCAGAACCCGCCGCCCCTCAATTCCTAACTCCCGGAGCCCCGCTCTTTTCGCTTGAAACCGCCGCCCCGTTAAAGCGACAATGTGCGACATCATGAAAAACTCACCTTTCGTCTCCGCCGTCGGCAGCCTCGCCGCTGCCCTTACCCTGTGTGTCACCTCCACCCTCTCCGCAGCCGAGACCTGCTGTTCCGCCTGCCCCTACGCCGGGCGCTGGGCGCTGACCCTCCCCGGCGGCGGCGCCGGCTGGCTCGGCGTCGAGCCCCAGCCCGACGGCTCGCTCAAAGGTTCCATCCTCTGGGGCGGTGGCAGCGTCGTGCCCGTCGCGGAGACCAAGGTCGTGGACGGCGCCCTCGTCGTCGTCCGCAAGCACAACCGCAAGAAGGACGGCAAGGACGTCCAGCACACCGAGACGCTCACCGCCAAGCGCGACGGCGACACGCTCGCCCTCACCACCCGCACCGTCAACGAGGAGGGCAAGGAGGTCGGCAAGGCCGATTTCACCGGCAAGAAGATCCCGGCCCTGCCCCCGCGCCCCGACCTCGCCAAGGTCAAGTTCGGCGCGCCCATCCCCCTGCTCAACGGCAAGGACATGACCGGCTGGAAGGTCATGAACGATAAGGCCCCCAACTGCTGGGGCGTCGCCGACGGCATGCTCAGCAACCGCGTCATGGGCCCTGACGGCAAAAAACAGCACGGCACCAACATCCGCACCGAGGCCGAGTTCGAGGACTTCAACCTCAAGACCGAGGTGCGCGTGCCCCAGAACGGCAACAGCGGCATCTACCTGCGCGGCATCTACGAGGTGCAGGTCGCCGAGAGTTTCGGCAAGCCCGTCAACCCCCACCACATGGGCGCGCTCTACAGCCGCATCACTCCCTCCGTCGCCGCCGAGAAACCCGCCGGCGAGTGGCAGACGCTCGACATCACCCTCGTCGACCGCCACCTCACCGTCATCCTCAACGGCACCACCATCATCGACAACCAGCCCGTGCTCGGCTGCACCGGTGGCGCGATAACCTCCGACGAGTTCCGCCCCGGCCCCATCTACCTCCAGGGCGACCACACGGACGTCGACTACCGCAACATGATTCTCACCCCGGTCGTCAAGTAACCGCCGTAAAAGCGCAAGGGCGGCGCGCGGCACGGCTCACCCCGTCCCCCGCCGCCCTTTTTTTCTCATCCGCTCCCGCCCGCTCCGACATGCCCAACCGAAAACACGATGTGCCGCACGTCGTCATCCTGACTTCGACGATCGTCAAAGGCCTGCACGAGATGCTTCAGGGCGTCCTCCAATACGCGCAGGAGCATGGGCCGTGGCGCGTCTACCAACAGGAAAACCGGCCGTGGATGTACCGCCTGCAAAACCTGAAGCAGTGGGGATGCACCGGCATCATCGCGGCAGATTACCATTCCGCCGAGGACGCGCGCCTGATCGCCGCATCGGGCGTGCCGGTCATTGTCCTGCTCCAGCCGCATCCCATGCGGCAACCGTCGTACCCCCTGTTCCACTACCCGTGCGTGCTGTGGGATTCCAAAGCCATCGGACGCATGGCCGCCGAGTATTTCATCGAGCGCCATTACGCGCATTTCGCCTTTGTCGGCCACACACAGAGCGAGAACTACTGGTCCAAAGAGCGCGAGCAGAGCTTCCGGCAGACCCTCCGCAAGGCCGGGCACCGCACCTGCCACGTTTACGGGCCGTGCACCACCGCAGAACAGCGTGACTGGGCGGCGGAACGCCCGCGCATGGAGGCGTGGCTGAAGGCGCTGCCCAAGCCGGTCGCCCTCTTCGCCCCGAACGACCGGCGCGGCAAACAGGTGCTCGACGCCTGCCTCGACGCAGGGGTCTCCGTGCCCGACGAGGTGGCCGTGCTCGGCGTGGACAACGACGACTGGGTCTGCGAGGCAACCGTGCCGACGCTTTCCAGCATCCAGTGCGACCCCAAGCCCGCCGGCTACCGTATCGCGGAACACCTCGACCGGATGATGCACGGCGAGCGGCTGAAGAAGAAGGAATACCTCATCGAGCCGATCGGCGTGGTCACGCGCCAGTCCACCGAATGGACGGCGATCGCCGACAAAAAAATCTCCCTCGCCCTGGCCTACATCCAGAACAACGCCGCCACCCCGAAGCTCTCCGTCACCGACGTCGCACGGGCCATCGGGCTCGCGCGGCGGACAGCGGAAATCCGCTTCCGCAACGCGACCGGCAGGACTGTCCACGAGGAGATCGAGCACGTCCGGCTGGAGCGGCTGCGGACTTTGCTGGCCGAGACCGACCTCAAGATCGGCGACATTGCCGCACGCTGCGGCTTCGCCTGCCAGACCCACCTCGGACGTCTTTTCCGCAAACGTTTCGGGCTCACCATGGGCCAGTTCCGTGCAGGCGCCCACCCCGGCGGGCGTTGAGAGGCGCAGCGGCGCTACTTCGCTACCGCGTGCCTGCGCTGCTGGCGGGTCAGGGGCGGCTCGACCGTCATGCCGCCGTCCGCATCGTGCTTGCGCGCGCTCTTGCGGCGCATCATCCACATTTGCACGATCGACAGCACTTGGCTCACCGTCCAGTAGAGCGAAAGCGCCGACGGGAAACTGTAGAACATGAACAGCATCATGACCGGCATCATGACCATCATCATCTTCTGCTGCTGCGGATCACCCGCCGACGGCGTCAGATAGCTCTGGAGCGCCATCGTGGCCGACATCAGGATCGGCAGGATGTTCAGCGGGATCGGCAACAGGCCCGCGAACAGGTTTTCCGGCTCGCTCAGATCCCCGATCCACAGGAACGGCGCGTAGCGCAGCTCCACCGCGCTGCGCAGCACCGTGAAGAGCGCGATAAACACCGGGATCTGGATCAGCATCGGCAGGCAGCTCGACATCGGGTTAACCTTGTTCTCGCGGTACACGGCCCACGTCTCCTGCTGCATCTTCTGCGGGCTGTCCTTGAACTTGGCCTGAATCTCCTTCAGTTTCGGCTGGAGTTCCTGCATCCGCTTCATGCTCATCGTGCTGTGGTGCGTCAGCGGCCAGAAGATGATCCGCACGAGGAACGTCAGCAGGATGATCGCGATACCGTAGTTCGGGATCAGCTTGTGGAAGAAATTCAGCGTCGGCACCAGCAGCTTGCAGAACCACGTGAACGTCCCGAACTGCATCACCGCGTCCATGCCGTTGCCCAGCGTCTGCAAGAGCGACAGCTTTTTCGGGCCGATGTAGAGCGTGTAGTCCCGCGTGAACGCCTCACCCTGCCCCAGCACGCGCCCGGGAAAGAACACGCGGGCCGACACCTCGTGCAACATATAGCTCGGATTCGACACGTCGCGCGACATCTTCACCGCGAACCCCTGATTCGCCTCGGAGGACGAGAAGCCCGCCACGAAGAACCGCGACTTGATCGCCACCCACGCCTGCGGCTCAAACACCGGCACCGTCGTGTGATCCGGCATCCCAACCGCCGAAGGCTTGCCGCCGCACCCCATTCCGCCTGCCGCGCCGGCCAGATACGCCTTCGTCGCCTTCTCCTTGTCCCAGTGGCGGACTTTCGCCTTCTCAAAGGTCGGCAACGAGTCGACCGACAGAATGTCGTTCTTCGACGTCCCCCGAAGCATCGCGCCGACGGACACGCTGTTCGTGCCGAGCGTCACGACGCTCTCGCCCGCGTTGCGGAGCGTGTCGGAGACCTTGATCTGATAATCCGGCAACAGCTCGATGCGGCGCGACAACGCCAGCCCTTCCGCCGTGACCGCCGTCAAGGTCGCCACTTTCCCCTCCGCGTCACGCTCCACACGGTACGCCGCGTTCGCGGCCAGTCCCGGCACCCCCAACAGCTCCAGCGCCGGAGCGGAGGAGAAATCGAAATCCACGGGCGGGTTCTCGTCGCTCAGTTTGCCCGGCCTTGCGGCGTACGCGTTCAGCGTCACCCGCTTGAGCACCGCGCCGTGCGAGGAAACCGTCAGCGTCATCTCGCCGCCGTTCAGCGTAACCGTCTCCTCCGGGGCCGAAGGCGCCACAGCCGCCGTTTCCTCGACGGGCAACGCCGCGACGGCGGCAGGCGCCGTCAACGCAGGCGCTTCGCCAGACGCCGCAGGCGCCTCGGCAACCGCCGCCGCATCGTCGCCAGAACGAACCCGCCCCGCCGCCTGCTTGTTGCTGTAAAACATCCAGCCGACCAAGGCCACCCCCAGCAGCACCGCCAGAATCTTCTCTTGTGTGTTCATGCTTATGCTTCCAAACGTTTAACTCTTCCCAACGAAAAAAACCTGCGCCCGACGCCTAGCTCCCTTTTCGCGGCGGGACCGGATCAGGCCCCGAAGGCCCGAACGGGCGGCACCGCATCACCCGCCGCAACGCCAACCAGCACCCTTTCAGCACGCCGTGCACCCGCAACGCCTCGATGCAATACGCCGAGCACGACGGCTCGAAACGGCAACAGTGCCCCAAATGCGGCGAGAGCACCACCTGATACGCCCTCACAAAAAAAATCAAAACGCCGCCCACCGCCCGGCTGGCAAGCGACACGGCCCGTCTCGTCCGCGCCCCGTTCACCTGCCCGGGCCCTCCGGCGGCTCTACCTCTCGCCACAGCCTCGCGCGCCTGCAGGCCGCCTCGAGGTCTGCCATCACGTCCCGGCACGCCCTGCCCGCGATCCCCGCGCGCGCGATCAGGATCACGTCCACGTCAGGCACCAGCCTGTGCCTCAACAGCCGGAACGCCTCGCGCATCAGCCGTTTCGCCCGGTTGCGATCTACCGCGCGGCGGAACGTCCGCTTTGAAACAACAACGCCGGCCCTCCGGCCGGCGTCCGCCCCCCGCGTCACCCAGAGCACCAGCGTCCGACCGTAAACCGACCTCTTTTCCGCAAAAATACCCTTGTACTTTGAAGAATCGAGTCGGAATGGTCCTGCAAGCGGCACACCGCCGCCTGCGCTCTGTTCCGGGCCGCTCATGACGCCCTCAGGCATCAGTTTACACCTGCGTCAAACGCAGACGCCCCTTGCGGCGGCGAGCGTTGATGATCGCACGGCCGCCCTTGGTGGCCATACGGGCGCGGAACCCGATTTTACGGACGCGCTTGATTTTCGAAGGTTGCCACATCATCTTCATGTTCGTCGTCTCCTACTTGTCTCAATAAAAAATGAGTGGTTCAGAGTATCACACCACCCCATGTCGGTCAACCCGCCCGCCGCATCTTTTTGGGAACCCCCACCACACCGCCTCATACCGGCATCCGGTCGGGGACCCTGCGCGACGCCTTTCCCGGCGTGGTGCGGCGGGCCGAAAACTGGCGCGGATCGATGTCCAGCTCCTTGAGTTTGTAGCGGACCATCCGGGGCGTGATGCCGACCTCGCGCGCCACCGCGCAGACATTGCCCCGCTTCTGCCGCAACGCCTCCAGCAGCACGGACTGCTCCATCTGGCGGATGCGGCTTTTGAGTTTCGCGCCGCCCGTCAGCGCGGGTTCGCGCACCTCCGTCCGGTGCAATGTCTGCGGCAGGTGCTCGGGCAGCAGGAGCAGACCGGCGCAGAGCAAGACCGCATACTCGATGCAGTTCTCGAGTTCGCGCACGTTTCCCGGCCACGTATGCGCCGTCAGCAGGCGCAGGGAGGTTTCCGCCAGTTGCGGCTGGGGCTTCGTCATCAGGTTCGCGTACTTCTGGACGAAATGCCCGGCCAGCACGGGGATGTCCTCCAGCCGCTCCCGCAGCGGGGGCAGGTTGATCGGGAAAACGTTGATGCGGTAGTAAAGATCCGCCCGGAACGCCCCCGACTGCATCGCCTCCTCCAGATTGCGGTTGGTCGCGGTGACAATGCGCGCGTCGGCGGCAAGCGTCTCGTTTCCGCCCACGCGCTCGTATTCGCGTTCCTGCAGCACGCGCAGGAGCTTGGCCTGCATCGCGGGGGAGAACTCGCCGATCTCGTCCAGAAAAAGGGTGCCGCCCTGCGCCTCCTCCAGCCGCCCGATGCGGCGCGACGAGGCCCCGGTGAACGCGCCTTTCTCGTGCCCGAACAGCTCGCTCTCGAACAGGTTCTCGTTGAGCGCGGCGCAGTTGATCCGCACAAACGGCTTGCAGGCCCTCGGGCTGTTGTAGTGGATGGCCGACGCCACCAGTTCCTTGCCGGTTCCGGACTCGCCCCGTATCAGCACGGTCGTCTGGGTCGCCGCCACCTGCTGAACGCGCATCTGGACATGCCGGATGGCCTCGGACGTGCCGACCATCTTGCGCTGCTGCGCCTGATGGCTCACCATGCAGCGGAGCCGCTCGGTCTCGCGTTCAAGCGATTCACGCGCCTGCTTGAGCTGGCGCCGGTATTGCACATCGTTCGCGATCAGACGCGCCACGATCTCCAGAAAGGCGCGCAACTCCTCCAAATGATCCGCCTCGCGCAGTCCGGGATCGTCCACCGAAAGCACGCCGATCGTTTCCGACGCCAGCCGCACCGGCACGCAGACGAACGCCAGCGTCTTGCGCCACTCGGGAGGGCGGTCGAAAATGCGCGACTGGAACTCGGGCGCGTCCGCGATCCGCCGGATGACCACCGGCTCGCCGGTCGTCAGCACTTTGCCGACGACGCCTTCCCCGCGGTGGTAGACCGCCTCAAGCTTCGCCGGGTCGCCCAAGCCCTGCGCCGCTCCGACGATCAGATGTTCCCGGTTGCTGTCGACCAGCAGGATGGTGCCGCGGACCAGCCCCAGATTGGACTCCAGCACGCGCAGAATACGCTGGAGCAATTCGTCCTGCCCGGTAAAGTGCACCATCGTCTCGCAGATCTTGCGCAACACCATCAGCTCGATGGTGCGGTCGCAGCCGCTCGTCATATGGTCACAGTGCTTCATGCTCACCTTGCCATCAAGTCAGCAAATCCTATGCCACGCGGGTTTTTGCCAATAAAAACGGCCTTTTCAGGCGATTGTCGCGCGATCCCGCCGCATCTCCGCCACAATCGGGGTTCGGGGACGACAATTCTGTCACTCGCAGGGGCTTCCTTTTTCCGCGCGCCCCGCCGCCGGGCACAAAACCCGGTCTGCCGCGGTAACTTGACATTCCTTTCCCTTCCGCACCGGCATTGGACAATGCTGTCCATCACGCGCATAACTCGTCGTTGCGCAAGGGATTGCGCCGATATACCCGCAGGATGCGTTTCTGCATCTGACAATTATTTCCCTCTGCGTTTTGCGGCGAAACCCGCAGCGGATAGACGTAAATACGAATCGTGAAGATTTTCTTAACCACCTTAACCGGAAGACGTTGCGCTTCACCGCCGTGGCGCGTCGGACGCCCCGCAAAACGGCATTGGCATGTTTCGTGTTAATCAGAGAGGCACTTGCGGCACATGTTGCGGCAGGACAGAACGAAAGAAAGAGGGCACACATGAGAAAGATCGCAATCTACGGCAAAGGCGGCATCGGCAAGTCCACCACCACGCAGAACACGGTGGCAGGGCTGGCCGAGATGGGCAAGAAAGTGATGGTGGTCGGCTGCGACCCGAAGGCGGACTCGACGCGGCTGCTGCTGGGCGGGCTGGCGCAGAAGACGGTGCTGGACACGCTGCGCGAAGAGGGTGAGGACGTGGATCTCGACACGATCCTGAAGGACGGCTACGGCGGCACCCGCTGCGTGGAGTCCGGCGGGCCGGAGCCGGGGGTCGGCTGCGCGGGACGCGGCATCATCACCTCCATCACACTGCTGGAACAGCTCGGCGCGTACGACGCGGCGCACAAGCTCGACTATGCGTTCTACGACGTGCTGGGCGATGTGGTGTGCGGCGGCTTCGCGATGCCGATCCGCGACGGCAAGGCGCAGGAGATCTACATCGTCTGCTCGGGCGAGATGATGGCCATGTACGCGGCGAACAACATCTGCAAGGGCATCGTGAAGTACGCCGACACGGGAGGGGTCCGGCTGGGCGGCCTGATCTGCAACAGCCGCAAGGTGGACAACGAGCGCGAGATGATCGAGGAGCTGGCCCGGCAGCTCGGCACGCAGATGATCCACTTCGTGCCGCGTGACAACATGGTGCAGCGCGCGGAGATCAACCGCAAGACGGTGATCGACTACGAGCCCACGCACACGCAGGCGGACGAGTACCGGGCGCTGGCCCGGAAGATCGACCAGAACCAGATGTTCGTGATCCCCAAGCCGCTCTCGATCGAGGAGCTGGAGAAACTGCTGATCGATTTCGGCATCGCGAACTGAACCGTTTTAACCCATCAAACAAAGGAAGACACTCATGATCATGATCAAAGCGATCGTCCGCCCAGAGAAGGCGGATGCCGTTCTGGAGGCGTTGCTGGAGGCCGGCTACTCGGCCGTCACGAAGATCCCGGTGTTCGGGCGCGGCAAGCAGCGGGGACTGAAGGTGGGCGAGGTGCATTACGACGAGCTGCCGAAAGAGATGCTGCTTTTCGTGGTGCCGGACGCCGACAAGGAATTCGTGCTCAAGACGGTGCTCGACGCGGCGCGCACGGGGCCGGGGCACTTCGGCGACGGCAAGGTGTTCGTGTTGCCTGTCGACGAGGTCTACACCATCAGTTCCGGCGTGAAAGAGACCTGAGGGGAGGTTGTCCCATGAAGCAGATCATGGCGGTTATCCGCATCAACAAGATCAACGCGACCAAGAAGGCGCTCAACGACGCCGGAATCACCTCGTTCTCGGCGACCGGGCGCGTGCTCGGCCGCGGCAAAGGGCTGGTGGACTACCGGCTGCTGGACGGCGCGAAAGCGGGATACACCGAGGCCATCGCCCAGCTCGGGCAGGGGCCGCGGCTGGTGCCCAAGCGGCGCATCACGGTGGTCGTCTCGGACGACTGGGTGGAGCGCACGGTCAAGGCGATCATCTCGGCCAACCAGACGGGGAGTCCCGGCGACGGGAAGATTTTTGTGATGCCGGTGCTGGAGGCGGTCCGCGTCCGCACGGGCGAACGCGCGGAAGGCCCCTCCGGCGGCACGGTTCTCGATTCTTCAGGAGGCTTACCATGAGCACAGCGACGAAACTTCCAGATGCCGCGAACGTCAAGGCGGCGGTTCTTGAGAAATACCCGGCCAAGGTCGCGAAGAAGCGCAGCAAGTCGATGGTCGTGAACGATCCCGAGGGCTTGCCGCCCGTGCAGGCCAACGTGCGGACGATCCCCGGCATCATCACCCAGCGCGGCTGCTGTTACGCGGGCTGCAAGGGCGTGGTGCTGGGCCCGACGCGCGACATCATCAACATCACGCACGGGCCGATCGGCTGCGGCTTCTACTCATGGCTGACCCGCCGCAACCAGACCGACCCCGGCGAGGTCGGGCCGGACGGCGAGAACTTCATGATGTACTGCTTCTCCACAGACATGCAGGACGAGAACATCGTCTTCGGCGGCGAGAAGAAGCTGCGCGCGGCGATTCGGGAGGCGTACGACATCTTCCATCCCAAGGCGATCGCGATCTTCGCGACCTGCCCGGTGGGGCTGATCGGCGACGACATCCACGCCGTGGCCAAGGAGATGAAAGAGAAGTTCGGCGACTGCAACGTCTTCGCGTTCTCCTGCGAGGGGTACAAGGGCGTCAGCCAGTCCGCGGGCCACCACATCGCCAACAACCAGATCTTCAAGCACGTGATCGGTCGCGGCAAGACCCGCCCCGACGGAAAATACGTGATGAACATGCTGGGCGAGTACAACATCGGCGGCGACGCCTTCGAGCTGGAACGCCTGCTGGAACGCTGCGGCATCACGCTCAACGCGACCTTCAGCGGCAACTCCACGATCGGCGCGTTCGAGAACGCCCACATGGCGGACCTGAACGTGGTGATGTGCCACCGCTCGATCAACTACGTCGCCGACATGATCGAGAAGAAGTACGGCATCCCGTGGTTCAAGGTCAACTTCATCGGGGCCGAGTCCACCGCGAAGTCCCTGCGCAAGATCGCGCAGTACTTCGAGGATCCCGAGTTGACGGAGCGCGTCGAGAAGGTCATCGCCGAGGAACTGGCGGAGGTGAAGGCCGTGGCAGACGAGATCCGTCCGCGCACGGAGGGCAAACTCTCGATGCTGTTCGTCGGCGGCTCACGTGCCCACCACTATCAGGATCTGTTCCGCGAGCTGGGCATGAAGACCGTGGCGGCAGGCTACGAGTTCGCCCACCGCGACGACTACGAGGGCCGCCGCGTGCTGCCGACGATTCAGGTCGATGCCGACAGCCGGAACATCGAGGAGCTGCACGTAGAGCCGCACCCGACCGAGTTCGCGCCGCGCAAGACATCCGACGAGATGCAGACGCTCGCCACGCAGGGCTACGAGTTCAACGACTACAACGGCATGATGACCGAGATGGAAAAAGGCACGCTCGTGATCGACGACATCTCGCACCACGAGATGGAGAAGCTCATTGAGACGTACCACCCGGCGGTGTTCTGCGCGGGCATCAAGGAAAAGTACTGCGTCCAGAAGATGGGCGTGCCGATGAAGCAGCTTCACAGCTACGACTACGGCGGGCCCTACGCGGGGTTCAAGGGCGCGATCAACTTCTACCGCGACATCGACCGCATGGTCAACGCCAAGGTCTGGAAACTGATCCGCCCGCCGTGGCAGGACACGCCGCAGCTTTCGGCGGAGTACGCGACCGCGTAACGAAGAGGTCATCGAAATAAGGAATCTATCCATGTTGCTCAGACACACAACCAAAGAGATCAAAGAGCGCGAGGCCCTGACCGTTAACCCGGCCAAGACCTGCCAGCCGATCGGCGCGATGTATGCGGCCTTGGGCATCCACGGCTGCCTGCCGCACAGCCACGGCTCACAAGGGTGCTGCAGCTACCACCGCAGCGCGTTGACCCGCCACTACAAGGAACCGGTCATGGCCGGCACCAGCTCCTTCACGGAAGGCGCGTCGGTGTTCGGGGGGCAGGCGAACCTCCTCGCGGCCATCGACACGCTGTTCACGGTGTACAACCCCGACCTGATCGCAGTCCACACGACCTGCCTCTCCGAGACCATCGGCGACGATCTCAATCAGATCATCGGCAAGGCCAAGGAAGAGGGCAAGATCCCGGACGGCAGGCGCGTGATCTACGCGAACACGCCGAGTTACGTCGGCTCGCACGTCACGGGCTTCTCCAACATGATCGAGGGGATCGTCCGCGGCCTGCCCGAAAAAGGCGCACCCAAGACGGGCAAGATCAACGTCATCCCCGGCTGGGTGGAGCCCTCCGACATGCGCGAGATCAAGCGTCTGGCCAAGGAGATGGGCGTGCCGGTGACGGTCTTCCCCGACACCTCCGGGGTGATGGACAGCACGATGACGGGCCGCGCCGAGATGTACCCCAAAGGCGGCACGCCCGTCGCGGAGATCGTGGCGGCAGGCGGCGCGACGCACACGCTCGCGCTGGGGCAATTCGCCTCCGAGGCGGGAGCCAAGGCGCTGGACGTCAAGTGCGGCGTGCCGTACACCGCGCTCGACCTGCCGATCGGCATTTCCGCCACCGACCGCTTCATCCAGAAGCTGAGCGACGTTTCCGGACGCCCGGTGCCGGAGAGCATCGCCGATGAGCGCGGCAGGCTGGTGGACCTGATCACCGACATGCAACAGTACTTCTGGGGCAAGCGCGTGGCGCTCTGGGGCGACCCGGATCAGCTCATCCCGCTCGCGGAGTTCCTGACGGACATCGACATGCGCCCGGTCTATGTCGTGAGCGGCACGCCCGGCAAAACCTTCGCCGAGCGCATGGCGAAGGTGCTGGCAGGCGTCCCCGAGGCGAAGGTGCGGAACGGGGCGAGCGCGGACATGTTCCTGATGCACCAGTGGATCAAGAACGAGAAGGTGGACTTGCTGATGGGCAATACCTACGGCAAGTACATCGCCCGCGACGAGGCAACGCCTTTCGTGCGGGTGGGCTTCCCGATCCTCGACCGCGTGGGGCACAGCTACTTCCCGCTGGTGGGCTACACCGGCGCGATCCGGCTGCTGGAACGCATCCTCAACGCGCTGCTGGATCACAAGGACGCGACATGTCCCGAGATTCAGATGGAACTGGTGGAGTGAACGGGGCGGTCGATGGAGTCGAATGAGTCGATTTGACCGATTCACTCGATTCCATCGACGCCTCACTGAAACGGGATTCACATCATGAGCACCACAATCCTAGAGAAACGCCGCAGGCAAGTCGCAACCGTCACGGACGGCAAAGCCGTGATCGACTGCGCCAAGCCGAGCCTCGCCGGCTCGGTGAGCCAGCGCGCGTGCGTCTTCTGCGGATCCCGCGTGGTGCTCTACCCGATCGTCGACGCGGTGCATCTGGTCCACGGCCCGGCAGGGTGCGCGGCGTACACGTGGGACATCCGCGGCACCGTCTCTTCCGGGCCCGAGCTGCACCGGCTCAGTTTCACCACGGATCTGCGCGAGAAGGACGTGATCTTCGGCGGGGCGGAGAAGCTGGAGCGCGCGTTGCGTGAGCTGATCGCCCGCCACACGCCACGCGCGGCCTTCGTTTACGCCACCTGCATCGTGGGCGTCATCGGCGACGACGTGGACAGCGTCTGCAAAAAAGTGGCGGCAGGCGTCGGCATCCCCGTGATCCCGGTACGTTCCGAAGGATTCCGGGGCACGAAAAAGGACGGGTACGCCGCCGCCTGCGACGCGCTGGCCCAACTGATCGGCACACGCGAACCCGAGTCACCGGTGCCGCCGCACAGCATCAACATTCTGGGCGACTTCAACCTCGCCGGCGAGCTGTGGATTCTGGAGGCGTATTACCGCCGCATGGGCGTCAACATCCTCGCCCGCATCACCGGCGACGGGCGGGTGGACGACATCCGCACGGCCCATCACGCCAAGCTCAACGTGGTGCAGTGCTCTGGTTCCATGACCGCGCTGGCCCGCCACATGAAAGAAACCTACGGTGTGCCTTTCAAGCAGGTCTCCTACTTCGGCATCGAGGACATGTCTGCGGCGCTCTACGACGTGGCCGCGTTTTTCGGCGACCCGTCACTGCACGAGAAAGCCAGCGAGCTGGTCCGCGAAGAGGTCACCCGCCTGCTGCCGATGCTGGCGTTCTACCGCGAGCGGCTGAACGGGCGCAAGGCCGTCATCTACGTGGGCGGCGCGTTCAAGACGATTTCTCTCATCAAGGCGCTCCGGCTGATCGGCATCGAGACCGTCGTGGCCGGCTCTCAGACGGGGCGGCCCGAGGACTACGAGATGATGGCGGGGCTCTGCAATCCCGGCACGATCATCGTGGACGACTCCAACCCGATCGAACTCGCCGCCTTCGCCCGCGAGCGCGGCGCGGATCTGTTCATCGGCGGGGTCAAGGAACGTCCCATCGCCTTCAAGATGGGCATGGCGTTCTGCGACCACAACCACGAGCGCAAGCTGCCGCTGGCCGGTTTCGAGGGCATGCGGAACTTCGCCGAGGAGGTCTACGGCAGCGTGATGACGCCCGTGTGGCGCTACGTGCGGGGACACGCCAAAGGGGGTGCCGCATGAGCGACGCCGTCACCGTCAACCCCTGCAAGGTCTGCGCACCGCTGGGGGCCTGCGTCGCGTTCAGGGGCGTGGCCGGGTGCATCCCGCTGATCCACGGGTCGCAGGGCTGCGCCACCTACATCCGGCGCTACACCATCAGCCACTTCCGCGAACCGATGGACATCGCCTCCAGCAGCATCAGCGAGGACTCCACGGTCTTCGGCGGCACCGCGCATTTCAGCACCGCGCTCGACAACGTCATCCGCCAGTACAGCCCTGCCGCCATCGGCGTCTGCACGTCCTGCCTGAGCGAGACCATCGGCGACGACGTGGGGCTTTTCATCCGCGAGTACAAGGCAGCCCGCAAAGGCGCGGCGCTGCCCGCGCTGATCCACGCCTCGACCCCGAGCTACAAGGGCACGCACGCCGACGGCTTCCACGCGGCGGTACGGGCGATCCTCGCGTGCGCCGTGAAGGAAAAGGGCACACCGACGGCGCGGCAGGTCACGCTCCTTCCGGGGTTCGTCTCGCCTGCCGACCTGCGCCATTTCAAAGAGCTTTTCGAGGACTTCGGGCTCGAAGCCGTTCTGGTGCCGGACTACGCCGAGACGTTGGACGGCCCCTCATGGAGCGCATCCGAAGACCGCCGCCTGCCCGAGGGCGGGACACCTTTTGAGACGATTGCCTCTTCCGCCAATTCCGTCGCCACGTTGCAGATTGGTCGCGCGCTGCAATGTGGCGGCGGCGATTGGCTGGAAGAGACATTTTCCGTGCCCTGCCGCCGCGTGGGGATGCCGATCGGCCTGCGTGAGAGCGACGCCTTCTTTGACGCGCTCTGCGAACTCGGCGGCTGCCCCCTGCCACGGCGGCACGCGCTGGAGCGCGGGCGTCTGCTGGACAGCTATGTGGACGGACACAAGTACCTTTTCGGAAAACGCGCGGTGGTGTACGGCGAGGAGGATCTGGTCATCGGCATCGCGGCACTGCTGAACGAGATCGGCGTCAATCCCGTGCTCTGTGCCACGGGAGGTGTCGGCGAGCGTTTCAGGGAGCAGGTGCGGGAGGTGACCGGCGACGCGCAACGGCTCTTCCCCGGCGAGCTGGAGATTCTCTCCGACACCGACCACGACACGATCCTCGCGCGGGCCGAGGCGCTCAAGCCGGACATCATCATCGGCAGCAGCAAAGGCTACAAGATGGCCCGCAAGCTCGGCGTCCCGCTTGTGCGGGCGGGATTCCCGATCCACGACCGGATCGGCGGGCAGCGGCTGCTGCACGTGGGCTACTGCGGCACGCAAAACCTGTTCGACCTCATTTGCAACGCGCTGATGCAGGCCAAGCAGGACAACTCGCCGATTGGATTTATGTACGTTTAGAAACGAAGGTGAATGTGATGAATGCAAACGCAGACCGCCATCCATGCTTCAACCACGGCTCCGCAGGCAAATACGCCCGCATCCACTTGCCGGTCGCGCCGGATTGCAACATCCAGTGCAACTACTGCAACCGCAAGTGCGACTGCGTGAACGAGAGCCGTCCCGGCGTGACGAGTGCCGTGCTCTTACCCGAGGAGGCGTTGCGCTATCTCGGGCGCGTCAAGGAGAAGGCCCCGCATCTTTCCGTGGCAGGCATCGCGGGGCCTGGCGACCCGTTCGCCGATCCGGGGCGGACGCTGCGGACGCTGGAGCTGATCCACGCGGCGCATCCCGATCTGATCTTCTGCCTCTCCACCAACGGGCTCGGGCTCTACGACCATATCGACCGTCTGGCCGCGCTCGGCGTGAGCCATGTGACGATCACGGTCAACGCGGTCGATCCGGTGATCGGCGCGCGGATTTACGGCTGGGTGCGCCACAAGAAGCGCGTGCTGCGCGGCGTCGAGGCGGCGCAGGCGTTGCTCGACGAGCAGCTCCGTTGCATCCCCAAACTCAAGGAGGCAGGCATGCTGGTGAAGATCAACAGCATCCTGATCTCGGGCATCAACGAGACGCACATCCCCGAGGTGGCGCGTAAGGTGAAGGAGTTGGGCGCGGACATCATGAACGTGATTCCCGTGCTGATCACCGAGGACACGGCTTTCGCCGACCGGATGCCGCCCAGCTCCAGCCTGACGGAAAAAGTCCGGGCGCAGGTGGCGGAGCACATCACGCTCATGTCGCACTGCCGACGCTGCCGCGCCGACGCGGTGGGCCTGCTGGGCAAGGACGACCCGTCCCTGCATGCCGAGCTGGACAAGGTGGTCGGCGAGCGCACGTGGGTCGTGCCGAGCAAGCCGTATGTGGCCGTGGCGACGCATGAGCGGTTGCTGATCAACGGCCATCTCGGCGACGCCAAAGAGCTGCACATCTTCGAGAAACGCTCCGAGGGACGTTACGGGTGCATCGGCGTGCGCAAGATGCCGGACCCGGGCAGCGGCGACAACCGGTGGCGCGCGGTGGCGGCGATCCTGCGTGACTGCAGCGCGGTGATCGTTTCCGACGCGGGGGCGAAACCCGAAGAGATTCTGGCGGAGGAGGGCCTGCTGCTGGTGCGAGCCTCCGGGCTGATTGACGCCTGCCTCAACGCGGTCTACACGGGGCAGGATCTCAAGCGGCTGGAACCCGCCCACGCGCGGCAATGCGGCGCGGGGCACGGCACCTGCGGCGGCAACGGCATGGGCTGTTGCGCGTGAGGAAATGGCGACACGCGATGAAACACGAAAACACGGAGACAACATGAAGAAACCCACTTACCACATTCTTGTCTGCAACTCGTTCCGGATGGCGGGGGCGCCGCAGGGCGTCTGCCGCACGAAGGGCAGCGGCGGGCTGATGCAGACGCTGGAGGAGGAAATCCTTGACCGAGGGCTCGACGCGATCGTGAGCGCGACCGGCTGCCTCAAGGTCTGCGACCGCGGCCCCGCGATGGTCGTCTACCCGCAGAACTATTGGTACGGAAACGTGACGGAGGAGGCGATCGGCGAGATCCTCGACGCGCTGGAGAACGGCGCGGCGTGCGAGCAATACCTGATCGCGTAACCGGGAGGGAAGGAGTCGCCATGAGCGTCTTTCAGGGCCAGAGCCACCACACCTATTTCGTCTACGGCGCGAACATGCACCCAGAGCAGATCGCGCGGCGCTGCGGCTCGCCTGAACGGGTCGGCGTCGCGCGTGTGGCAGGCCACCGGCTGGCTTTTTTCGGCCACACGTCGGTATGGGACGGCGGCGAGGAGGCCGCCGAACCGTGCGAAGGCGAAGAGGTCTGGGGCGTGCTCTACCGCCTGCCGTTTGAGCAGGCCGACAGGCTGGATGACTGGCAGGGCGTGCGTGCCGACGGGACCGGGGCGTACTTCCTTTTCCCCGTCCTTGCGGAGGATGTCCACGGCGTCAACCACGCGGCGCTGTTGTATCGCAAGGACGTGTGCGGCGCACCCGCGTTGCCGAGTGACGGACAGCGCGATTTCATCGTGGCCGCCGCGCAGGCACAAGGGATGCCGGACGGCTATCTCGCGCACCTCAAGAGTCTCGAGGTCACGAAGGCCCGATATCCCGTGCCGAAGCTGGAGGGGCGCGAGCATTGGTTCTCCGCCCTCCGTTGCCGCAGTTGCGGCTGAGGGACGCGAAACACAACAGGATGCTTATGAGAAAACTGCTGGTAATGACACTGGCGGGGTTGACGAGGGCGTTTGCGGAGGCAGGCGAACTCTATGTGGCGGCGTCGGCGAGTCTCGCGGACGTGATGAAAGCCGTCGAGCCGCTTTACGTGAGATCGAACCCCGGGACGAGGCTTGTCTTCGTACACGGGGCGACGGGCATGCTGCGGACGCAGGTGGCGCGAGGTGCGCCGTGCGACGTGTTCATCGGCGCAGACCGCTGGTTCGGCGGCGCGGAATCGAATGTGGCGGAGGTGGTGAAGACGGACAGCGTGCGCGTCGTCGCGGTTAACACGCTCGTGGCCGTGGCGGGCAGGCGGGCCGAGCCGGAAGGCGGCACGCTGGCGACATGGCTGAAGGGCGCGACGAGAATCGGCATCGGCAACCCCGCGTCCGTCCCGGCGGGACGTTACGCCAAGCGGCTGCTTGAAAGCGAGGGGTTGTGGGATTCGTGCGCACCGAAATGCGTGCTCGGAACGAGCGTCCGTGAAGTCCTGCTCTGGCTCCGACAAGGCGTGGTGGACATCGGCTTTGTCTACGGCTCGGATCTGGTGGCAGCGAATGATTCAGGCCTGAAGACGCTGGCCGAGTACGCCGCGCCGGGCGGTGCCCCCATCGAGTTGGCCGGCGGCGTGGCGAAGGGTTCCAAAGCACCCGAGGCCGCACAGGCGTTCCTCGACTATCTGGTGACGCCCGAGGCGGCGGCGGTGTTCGCGTCTTTCGGTTTCGGGAGTCCTTGAAGGAGGTGTGCGGTGCTCGACACGACTGGCAAACTCACATTCAGCGACACGACCCTGCGCGACGGCGAGCAGGCGCCGGGGGTGGTGTTCTCCCTTGCGGACAGGCTGCGCATCGCGGCAGCGCTCGACAGCCTCGGTGTGGACGAGGCGGAGGCCGGTTCCGCCGCGATGGGGGCAGAAGAGCTGGGCGCGTTGCGCGTGCTGGCCTCGCAGGGTTTCGCGATGCGGCTCTCCTGCTGGTGCCGCGCGATGGAGGAGGACGTCCACAACGCGGTCAGGGCGGGGATCGGCACGGTGAACATTTCGTTCCCGGTTTCGGACATCCTGCTCGGCTCGATGGATCGCTGCCGCGACTGGGTGCTGCACCACCTCGACAGCGTGCTGCCCTTCGCGGCCCGCGCGGGGTGCGCGTTTTCGGTGGGGTTGCAGGACGCGGGGCGCACGGAGCCGGCCTTCCTCGACCGCGTGGTGCGTGTGGCCGCGGACGCAGGTGCGTTCCGCGTGCGGGTGTCGGACACGGTGGGGATCCTCAACCCGTTCACGGCGGCGACGCTGATCGGACGGGTCAAACGCGCCGCGCCGTCGCTGCGCGTTTCGTTCCACGCGCACAACGATCTCGGCATGGCCGTGGCGAACACGCTCGCGGCGTCGCAGGCGGGAGCCGACACGCTCGACTGCACGGTGAACGGCTTGGGCGAGCGCGCGGGCAACTGCGCGTTGGAGGAGCTGCTGTTCGCGCTCAGGTACTCGGCTGGGCTGGCGCTCGAATGGGCACCGGAAAAACTGAAGGCGCTGTGCGAGCTGACCGCCGCCGCGTCCGGACGCGGCGTGCCGCCGGAAAAGCCGGTGACGGGGGCGATGGCGCTGCGGCACGAGTCAGGCATCCACGTGCGCAGCCTGCTGAAAGACCCGCTCGCGTACGCGGCCTATCCGCCCGAGGCGGCAGGGCGCGACGGCCATGTTTTCGCTCTGGGCAAACACTCCGGCGCGGCGGGGGTCAAGGCGTTCTTCGCGGCGCACGGCATCCGCCTGCCGTTCGAGGAGGTGCGGCGGTTGACCGAATCCGTGCGGCAGGAGGCGCGGCGGCTGAAACGCGATCTGGACGAACATGAGGTGCTGCAACTGTATCAGCCCGCATTTGGCGAGGCTTTTCCCGATCAGCCGACAAAGGTGGCGAAAACGTGACAAAGGCTTTCATACGACTGTGCGGGGTGCTGACGGCGCTGTTGGCGTTGCTTGTTTCGATGGCGCTTTACAACGTGTTCGCCGTCTCGCCTGCGGCGCTGAAGGGCGCGTGGGAAGCGTGCGCCTTAGCGTCGGTGCTGGCGGTGAGCATGCAGACCTCGTTCTGCGCGGCACTCTTGTCGATGATCGTGGGAACGCCTGTGGCCTATGTGTTGGCGAGACGGGGATTTCCGGGGAAAACGGCGTTGGAAACACTGCTGGATCTGCCGGTGGCCCTGCCGCCGATGGTGGCCGGGCTGGCGCTCCTGCTTCTGGTCTCACCCAATTCGCCCGTAGGTTGTCTGCTGGCAAAAGCCGACATCAGCCTGATTTTCACAAAATCCGGCATTATTCTGGCGCAGTTCTTTGTGGCCGTGCCGTTCTATATCCGGGCGGTGCGCTCGGCGATCACGGCCATTCCTCCCTCGATCCCTGCCGCCGCGGCGCTGCTGCGCGCGAACGAGGCCTACACCTTTTTCCACGTGATCCTGCCGCTCAGCCGGGAGGGCGTCATCAGCGGGTTCGTGATGTGCTGGACACGGGCTCTCGGCGAGTTCGGCGCCACCGCGATGGTGGCGGGGTGTGTCCCGGGAGTGACGGAAACCTTGCCTGTTGCCATTTACACACGTGCCACCGCAGGCGACTTGGCCTCCGCCGGGGCGGCGGCGTTCTGCCTGGCGCTCATTTCGTTTCTGACGCTGATCGCGCTGCGCGTCGCGTTCAAAGGCGAGAGCCAGAGGAGAAACGCATGATCTCTCTCGAAAACATCTGTAAGCGGTTTGACGACCGGATGGTGCTGAAAGGCGTCTCGCTCTCGCTGGCACGCGGCGAGTTCTCCATCCTGCTCGGCCCGAGCGGTGCGGGGAAGACGCTGCTTCTGGCGATTCTGGCCGGATTGGAGAAGCCGTCGTCCGGGCGCGTGCTGATCGGCGGCTGCGACATGACCTCCGCTCCGCCGGAGAATCGCCCGGTCACCATGGTGTTTCAACGGCACGCGCTCTTCCCCAATCTGACCGTCTTTGAGAACATCGCCTTCAGCATGCGCGCACGGCGCCTGCCCCATCGTGTGGTGCGCTCCCGCGTGAACGAGTTGCTCGCTTTGATCAATCTGCCAGACTACGCCCACGCGAAGCCGGACGTTCTCAGCGGGGGACAATGCCAGCGCGTGGCCGTCGCGCGCGCCTTGGCCGCCGACGCGGAGATCATCCTGTTCGATGAGCCGTTCAGCAGTCTCGACCGCCCTTTGAAAGCCGGCCTGCTGTCCGAGCTGAAAAACATCCACCGCGCCGCGCCGTTTACCGCGCTTTATGTGACGCACGACATGGACGAGGCCCGTGCGCTGGGAGATCGCGTCCACATGATCGGAAACGGGCGGATAACCCGCTCCAGTGCGCCCCATTCCCTGCACGACGCAGCCGCGTCCGTCAGCGGGCCTCTCTCGGCGCTTTCCCCGCCCCCCCTTTTCTGATTAAATACCTCCACGGTATATGTCAGGGAAAATCACAGATCAGGTCATCGAGGAAATCCGCGCGCGCGTCGACATCGTCGAGCTGATCGGCGCACGGATGACGCTCAAGAAATCCGGCGCCACCTTCAAGGGCTGCTGCCCCTTCCACCACGAGAAGACCCCCTCGTTCCACGTCAACCCGGTCAAGCAGTTCTACCATTGCTTCGGCTGCGGCGAACACGGCGACGTCTTCAAGTTCCTCATGAAGCAGGACGGGCTCACCTTCACCGACGCCATCCGCGCCCTCGCCGACCGCGTCGGCGTCGTCATCAAAGAGGACACCGACTACGGCGCCCAGAGCCGCAACCTGCTCTACGCCATCCACGCCGAACTCGCCGCCTTCTACCAGCGCTGCCTCAAACAGCTCAAGGAGGCCGAGCCCGCCCGCAGCTACCTCTCCAGCCGCAAGCTCTCCGACGAAATCGCCGAGCGTTTCGGCATCGGCTACGCGCCCTCCCGCCCCAGAGACGTGCTCGTGCAGTGGGCCGCGAAAAAAGGCTATACCCCCGAGCAACTCGTCACCGCGGGCATCCTCTCGCCCCCCAACCGCCCCGACCGTCCCGACGACTACTTCGACCGTTTCCGCAGCCGCCTCATGTTCCCGATCTGCGACCGCCAAGGCCGCGTCGTGGCCTTCAGCGCCCGCATCCTCGACGCCACCTCGCACCCCGCCAAATACGTCAACAGCCCCGAGACCGCGATCTTCACCAAAAGCCGCATCCTCTACGCGCTCGACAAAGCCGCCGCCAACATCGTCAAGCACCCCCGCCGCGAGGCCATCATCTGCGAAGGCCAGATCGACGTCATCCGCTGCCACGCCTGCGGCTTCGAGACCGCCGTCGCCTCGCAGGGCACCGCCTTCACCAAGGAACACGTCAGCCTGCTCAAAAAACACGCCGACAGCGTCGTGCTCGTCTTCGACGGCGACAGCGCGGGCCGCAAGGCCGCCCTCCGCACCGGAGCGCTCTTCCTCGAAGAGGAGATCCCCGTCCGCGTCGCCGCCCTCCCCCCCGGCGAAGACCCCGACTCGCTCCTGCGCGACAAAGGCCCCGCCGCCTTCCGCGACCTCCTCGAAAACGCCGCCTCCATCACCGCCTTCCAGATCGACACCCTCCGCCGCGCCGAGGAACGCCCCGACACCATCGACGCCGTCAGCCGCGTCACCGGCGGCGTCCTCGAAATGCTCGCCGCCTGCCCCAGCGCCGTCCTGCGCAGCAGCCTTCTCCAAGAAGCCGCCGCCCGCCTCCACCTGCCCTACAGCGCACTCGAAGACGACCTTGAGAAACAGCGCGAGGCCGCCCGCCAACGCGCCGCCTACGCCGCCTCGTTCCGCGCCGAAACCCCTGCCGCCGAAAACCCGCCGCCTGCCGACGACGCCCTCGTCCCCGAAGACGCCTTCGACGCCGACAACGCGGAGTACGACCTGCTCGACGCGCCCCCTGCCCCCGAGCCGCCTTCCCGCACCGAGCACCTCCTCTGCGAACTCCTGATCGAGCACGAGCACGACGAGACCATCCTCAGCCTCATCGAACGCCACCTGCCGACAGACCTCATCGAGCATCCCTTCGCCCGCCAGCTCGCCGAGGCCATCCTCGACCAGCGCCGCACTGGCGAAGACCGCCTCGCCACGCTCCACAAAACCGCCGACCCCTGCTGGCTGCCCCTCTTCGACGAGCTGCTCGCCCACACCCAGAAGATGATCAGCGCACGCGAGATGACCAAAGAAGAGGCCGCCCAAGGCCTCGTCACCCGCCTCTGGGTCACGCGCCTCAAAAACATGCGCGGCCAGCTCGACGCCGCATCAACCCCGGAAAACGACGCCAAGCGCTTCCACCTCTCCATGCTCATCAAAAAGCTGGAGACCCAGCCGTGGGACGCCGCCTGCCGCCTGATGACCGCCGCCTGCCCCCGCGACGTCACCCATGCGCCGCAGGCTGCTGCGGCTGCACCTTCCGCACATGCAACGGGTAACGCATCCGAAGTTGCTGCTCCAGAAGAATTTCCACCCAGTGAGTACCCGCCTGATGAAACGCTAGATTGATGAAGACCTCGACCGTCGTCGCGATCTGCTGATCGTTCGAGAGCTTGATCGGCACCGGCTGGCCCTCGCCCACCACCGTCACCCCGTCCGGCGCCACGATGCGCGACTTCTGCGTGAACGTCCCCTCGCCCGCGCACCAACGGTTCACCAGACACATCTTCGGACACACCGGCTGGTTCACCGCCTGCACCAACCCGTCGAAAATCCCGATCAGCATGAACTTCCCGTTCCGCTCCTGCCGCACGTCATCACACAGCACGCTCGCCTGCAAATCCGGTATCATAACGCCTCCCCTTCGCTTAATCCGCCTATCATACCCCTTCTGCCCCCGCCCTGACAGCGCAAACCTGCTCTTTAGGGTTGTCTACTGCCGTACGCATGCGTTATAGTGGACGCACCATGACAGATGACCGCACCAACAACGTCTCCTCCGAGACCCTCGTCCTTGCCGACGGCGAGAATCAGGAGGGCCTCTTCCGCGTCCGCCGCACCAAGCTCCTCGTCGTCAGCGGGCCCCTCCAGGGCCGCGAGTTCGTCGTCAACCGCGACACCTTCACCGTCGGCTCCGGCAGCCACAACGACCTGACCATCGAGGACTCCACCGTCTCCAAGCGCCACTGCGAGATCGTCGTCGAGCAGTCCGGCTACCTCATCCGCGACCTCGACAGCACCAACGGCACCTTCGTCCAAGGCGTGCGCGTCTCCTCCGCCCACCTCGCCCCCGGCTCGGAGATCCAGCTCGGCAAGACCCGCATCGTCTTCTGCCCCCTCCAAGACGCCAACGACATCCCCCTCTCCCGCAACGAGGCCTTCGGCAAGATGATGGGCCGCTCCGTCCCCATGCGCCGCATCTTCTACCTCGCAGAGACCTACTCCCCCGCCGACGTCACCGTCATGATCACCGGCGAGACCGGCACCGGCAAGGAGATCCTCGCCGAGGAGATCCACAACCACTCCTCCCGCCGCGACAAGCCCTTCATCGTCATCGACTGCGCCGCCATCTCCAAGGAACTCATCGAGAGCGAGCTTTTCGGCCACGTCAAAGGCGCCTTCACCGGCGCCAACGCCGACCGTCAGGGCGCCTTCGAGCTGGCCGACGGCGGCACCGTCTTCCTCGACGAGATCGGCGACCTCTCCCCCGACCTCCAGCCCAAGCTCCTGCGCGTCCTCGAAAAGCGCGAGATCCGCCGCGTCGGCTGCAACAAGGTCCGCAAGATCAACGTCCGCATCATCTCCGCCACCAACCGCAACCTCGCCAACGAGGTCAACGAAAGCCGCTTCCGCGAAGACCTCTACTACCGCCTCTCCGTCGTCCACCTCGAGCTGCCGCCGCTGCGCCGCCGCCGCGAGGACGTCCCTCTGCTCGTCAAGCGCTTCCTCACCGACCTCCACGGCGAAGACGCCCTCGCCCAGCTCGCCGACGTCGACCGCACCATGGACGTGCTCAAACGCCACGAGTGGCCCGGCAACGTCCGCGAGCTGCGCAACCTCATCGAGCTGGCCTTCTACAGCGAGCGCCGCCCCGTTGACCTCAGCGCCTTCCTCTCTCTCGGCAACCTCCGCGCCGGACGCAAGAACAGCGAGCCGGAGATCAACTTCGCCTCCGACAAACCCTTCAAAGACGCCAAGAACGACCTCATCGAGGAGTTCGAGAAGGCCTACCTCAACGACCTGCTCGCCCGCAACAAGCAGAACATCTCGCGCTCCGCCCGCGAAGCCGGCATCGAGCGCGCCTACCTCCAGCGCCTCATCCGCAAATACGGCATGAGGGAATGATAAGGAAAACGATATGAAACACCTCGCCCTCGCCTTTTTCGCCACCAGCCTCTTCTTCAGCGCAACGGCAGCCCCGGAGCCCCCTCAGCCCACAAAACCGCCAAGAACCGTCTCCGTCAGCGGCAGCGCAGTCGGCTACATTCAGCCCGACGCGATCTTGTGGACGGTTTTCCGGGAAAGTTCCGGCAAGAACATCATCGAGGCCAAAGAGGCCAATGAAGCCCAGATCAAGACACTCCTCGACGCCTGTTCAAAAAAGGGATACCGGGCACCGACGTTTCACTCGGCATGATCAGCGTCCAAGACACCCAGACCGGGCAGGGCGCCGACCTCCCGGCAAACGCGAAACGGTTTGTCGTCGGCCGCACCATCACGATCCGGCAGAGGGAACTCGCGATTTTTCACGACATGCTCGACCTTTTGAGCAAAGGCACGGGCAAAGTCAAATACACGACCTACTGCTCAAAGACCGATAAGATCACGCGCGACACGTTGCTCCGCGCCACTCAAGCCGCAAAGGACAAGGCCGCCGCAATGGCGAATGTGCTCGGCGCGACGCTCGGCCCGGTGCTGAGCCTCGACGAATACCCGCCTGTGGGCAGCACGATCAAAAACGAGGATGTGGTTGTCGACGAGAGCACCGCCATATTCAACGCCGAAGCCGAGAAACTCCGCGTCACCGTATACGCCGTCTTTGAGCTGCTCTAACCCCGCGTCCCTCCGAAAAGGCACTCACAGCACCGTCACCTTCAAACCCTGACGGTCCACGTCGAAATCGAAGAACCGCGCCTGCGCGTTGGGCGGGTGCGCCTCGAACACCTGACGGATGCGCCCCGCCGCCGCCGCGCTCTTCGCCACCAGAAAGATGAACCCGCCGCCCCCCGCGCCCGGCAGCAGTGCCGCCTGCGTCTCGCGCTCGACCGCCTTCAGCAACGCCTCGATCGGCGCGTTGGTCGAGCCCGGATCGATCCGCTTCTTCAGTTCCCAATACCGCGCGATGCCCCGCGCGAACCCGTCGATGTCCCGCGCGTCCAGCGCCTCCTTCGTCTCCGCCGCCGAAGCCTTGAGGTCTTCCACCGTCCGCAGCACCAGCGGGTCGCGCGCCAGATAGCCCGACACCACGTTGTGCAGGATGTTCCGCGCCATCCGCTTCTGCCCCGTGAAGTAGAGCAGGCAACGCCGCTTCAGCTCGCTCCCCTCGGACATGTCGAAAACCGTCCACCGCAACGACACCGTCTGGTCCGGCCCCGGCTGCGTGCGGATCAGCTTCACGCCCGGCATGATGCCCCCCACCTGATCCTGCCACCCGCCGCCCGTGCACATCCGCTGCTCAAGGATCGACGTCATGCGTATTAGCCGATCCGTGTTGAACGGCACGCCCAGCACCCGGTCGAGGCAGGCGATCACCGCCGCCCCGAGGATCGAACTCGTGCCCATCCCCGACCCCTTCGGCAACGACGAGAAGATCGTCAGATCCAGCCCTCCGCCCAGCGCCTTCAGCCAGCGCCCCAGCGGCTCCTCCGCCCGCGACGGCCCCACGCCCGCCAGAATCAGCGCCGCCTTGGCCAGCGCCGCCCAGTCGTGCGGGTCGCGATGGTCGAGCAGCTCCGCCGTCGTGCGGATCTCCTTGCGCTCGCCGAGATCGATGCTCGAAAGGCGGATACATCCCGCCGTGTTGAGCTTCGCCATCACCTGCACCGGATATAGCCCGTTGAGCGTCACCGCCGCGTTCAGCACCGTCCCGCCACGCTCCGTGCAGATCGGCGGCGTGTCCGACCAGCCCCCCGCGAAATCGATACGCACCGGCGTCGTCACCCACACCACCTGATCGTGCAGGATCGCCGCCGGGCGCGGCTCGCCGCACGGCTCGAAGCTCACCGCCACCGCCTCCGCCACCGCCGCGAAAGCCTCCGCCTGATGGTCGCCCCCGATCCCCGACTTCGCCCCCACCATCGCCATCAGCCGCAACACACGCGCCCGCAGCAGCGGCTTGCCGAGCGCCTCGCCCTCCAGCAACGCCGCCAACTGCCGCAACACCAGCTCCGCCTCGCCCTTGCTACGGATCTCGCCGCAAACCTCCGCCGACGGCAACGCATCGTCGCGCAGCAGCCGCTCCGCCACGCCCATCACGTTCACCTGCCGCCGGATCTCCTGCCGCACCGCCAACAGCCGCCCGTGATCCACCTGCGGCAGCAGTTCCGCGAGGCTTTGGCGCCGCCCGCCGCCTGCCGCCATGCCGCCGCCCGCCGCCACGCCCACAGCCTCCGCCAGCACCGCGTCGATCGCGCCGACGCGCCACAGCCGCGCCCGCCACATGCCGTCTTTCTCGTCGCCCTTCCACAGCCGGGACGCCGAGACGCCGTTGCGCGCCAGCCACTCCTCCACCGGCGCGTTCAGGAACCGGCACGGCTTCGCCCCGCCGAACGGCGTCTTGAAATCGTCCTCCAGCCCGTAGGCCACCGCCGCCCACCCGCTCTTGCCCACCGGCAGGCACACCAGCCCCACGCCCTTGGGCAGCCGCACCGCCGCCGACGCCTCCGGCGGCAGCCCCGTCAGGATGTTGTCGCCCTCCAGCGCGATCCCCGCGCACGCCGCCGCGTGGACCCCCTCGATCAGCGCGTTGCCGGTCTTGAGCGGACACGCGACCCGCGCGTTGAAGAGGAACGCCTGCTCCGTCTCGCCGCCGCCGGTCACGCACGCGCCGCTGCCGTTGGCGAAGCGGTACTCCTGCGCCGTCCGCGAGAGTCCCGAGAACCCCCCCAGCAGCTCGCGGCTGCTGCCGATGTGGAAAAACTCGCAGTACGGCACGATATTGACGTGGAACGCCACCCCGCGCAGCCCCCGGTAGAACGCCCGCATCCGCCGCAGGTGCGCCCGGTCGCGCCCGCGCGACGCCACGAAACGCTCCAGAAAACGCTCCTCGCCGAACCGCGACGCCAGCGCCATCGTCAACTCCTCGTAAAGATCCAGCGACGGGCACCTGCCGTCCGCGATCTCCTCCAGCAGTCCCGCCCGCGCCACCTTCAGCAACGCCCCGCACGTCTCCGGGTCGAGGCTCAGCAGCCCCGTGTCCACCGCCACGTGCCCGAACGGGTCCACCGCGCCGCACGCCCGCGCCTCGGCCTCCGACGGCTTCTGCAGGAAATCCGCCACCGCCACACACTCCGTCCGCAGCGGCGTGCCCCGGAACGCCTCCGGCACGTACACGCCGTGACGCGAGCCCCGCTCCGCCGGCCCGAAATAGGCCACGCCCGTCACCCCCTGCCGCGAGAAGTCGACCGACCCGTGGTCGAACGTCAGCAGCACGTCGCCCGAGGTCACCAGCACCTGCCCCCCCTCCGGCGCGGGCAGGGCCGAGACCGTCTGCAGGATCAGGTCGAACAGCGCCAGCGGAGCGCCCCCCGCCCCCGTCGCCGGCACCGGCGTGAAAACCTTGCCTTGCGCCGCGTAGGCAGGCGTCCGGCGGCTGTCCCCCCCGGAGTGGCAGACGAGCACACGTCTGCCCCGGAACGCCGCCGCCCCGCCCGGCCGCCCTTCGGCCAGCACCGCCAGCACGTTCAGCGTCGCCCCGAGCGACCCCACCCGCCTGCCGCCCGGGTCGGTGACCACCAGCGCCCGCGTCTCAGAATTGAGCAAACCGTTCTCCTGCCGCCAGGCCAACTGCGCACGGTATCCCTGCGCCTGGGCCTCGTTGGCCGCCGTCAAAACCAGAATATCGAAGGGTGTCATGCGCAAACGGTATCACGTCCCCGCAAAACCCGTCAACACGCCGGAAATTATAATCGATCTTGCGGAGATGGCTTGCTTCCTGCTACTATGCCTTACGTAATTTGTTAAGTATTTTGATGAGATGAAACGTACAGAGACACTTCATGCGTTGCAGAGCATACGAACCCAGTTCGGGTTGGTCAGCGCCTGCATGCTTTTGGGTCTTCTGTTTGCCTTTTACATCGGCGGCCGCTATATCCTCGTCCACATGATCCGCGAAGCGGAGCAGAACATACAGTTTGTCAGCACCGACATTAAGAGCGTCGTCTACGGCGAACTCGGGAACGTCAAAAAAGCCGTCGAGAACGCCGCTGCGGCGGCGGCGCAGGAACCCGCCACCCTCACGAACGGCATCCTGAAAACACTCATCGAACCTTATGCGAACGTCACGCCGATCAATCTGGCGGTCGCCCTCGACGCGAACGGGAACTTTCTGCACGGCTATTACCAGATCCCCGGCGAGCCGGTCGTCCCTGTCCTCCCCGATGAATTCAACCCCTATCTTTCCGCCGCCTCCCCCCTGTACACCTCACTCTTCAGCCAGCAGAACGCCTCGGGCCTGATCGTTTTCAGGAACAAGCCCACCTTTTTCGCGGTCGCCCACGTCATCGCGCCAGATCAGACCACCCGGGCTTTCGTCATCCTCGGCTCGCTTTTCCACAACGCCCCCCTCGTCTCGCGGATCAACGCCATCACGCACGGGATGCAGGTGAGCCTGTCCGACAAGCTGTACTCCCCTCCGGCTCCCGACGACCACTGGCCCTCCCGGCTGGCCCCCGTCATCCGCGACGCCCTCAACTACTGCTCCGGCGGACGCTGGCATCTCGGCGACAACGCCTTTGAGGCGGTCATCCCCGTCAACGACATCCTCGGCAAAGAGGTCACCTCCATCTCCATCCGGATGCCCGGCTCCTTTTCTTCATTGGCGAGAATCGCGCTGGGATGGCTGACCTCGTTCATCGCCACGGTCGGCATCGTCTTCGTGCTGCCGATCTTCTGGTTCCAGACGCGCATCGTCCTCAACCCGCTCACCAAACTCTCGGAGCAGATCCGCACCATCGGCGAAAGCCACCTCGACGGCGACTGCGAAGCCCTCCGCTGGCCCCACAAGGACGAATTCGGCGTTCTGGCGCAGAGCGTCAATGACATGGTCTCCGCCCTCGCCCAAAAAACCCGCCTGAACAAACAGAACGACCAGCGCCAACGCGCACTGATCGCCGCCGTACCGGACTGCCTCTGCGTTTTCGACACCCAGGCCCATGTCGTCACCGTCCACAAGCAGCCCGATTACGCCCACCCGATCCCCGGGCTCATCCCACGCCAACCGGTCTCCCCGCCGATCTTCCCCGAAGTGGACTGCGAAAACCTCAAGAAGGCCGTAAAAGACACCTTCCGCACCGAACAGCCCCAGCTCGCGATGCTCTCCTGCCGCGAGGCCGACGGCACGTACCGGCATTTCGAAACCCGCATCAGCCGGATGGACGCCCTCTACGCGCTCGTCGTCTTCCGCGACGTCACCAAGGAATGGCGCGAACGCGAAAACCGCGAGCAGGCCGAAGACCGGCTGTCGAAGATCGAGAAGATGGAGAGCCTCAGCACCCTCGCCGCAGGCATCGCGCACGACTTCAACAACATCCTCACCATCATCCAGAACACCGTCGAAATCACATGGGAATCCCCGGCGGAAGATGAACGCGACGCCCTCGCCACAATCCGTCAGGCGACCGGAAAAGGCGCCGTCCTTACCCGCGAACTCATGACCTACGCCGGACACCACGGCACCGTCTTCAAGCGCGAAGACCCCAACACCATCGTCCTCGACATGGAGAAGCTCATGGGCGGCGTCATCGCCGCAAACGTCATCCTCGAACTCAAGCTGACACCCGGACTGCCCCACATCGACGCCGACCCGCACCAGTTCTGGAAGGTCATCATCAACCTCCTCAAGAACGCCTCCGAGGCCATGGGCGGGGCCAGCGGCCACATCCGCATCAGCACCTACCCGCTCGAACTGGACGAATACAACATCAACGACTTCTTCTCCACCCACGCCATCACCCCCGGCCTCGGCGTAGTCTTCCAGATCGACGACACCGGCTCCGGCATCTCCAAGGACGTCATCAACCGGATGTTCGAGCCCTTCTTCTCGACCAAAGCCGTCGGACGCGGCCTCGGCCTCGCCACCGTCTTCGGCATCGTCGATGCCCACAACGGCGGCATCGCGATCGCCTCGGAATTGGGCAAAGGCACCAGTTTCCGCGTCTGGGTCCCCGCCGCCTCAAGCGCCCCCGACACCCCGCCGCCCCTGCCACAGAAGACCGCGGCCCCCGCCGCCACAGACGCCGTCGCGCCGACCGCTCCCCCCGCTGCCGCAACGCCCCAGACGCCGCGCCCCTCCGTCTTGGTTGTGGAAGACGACCTCGCCATCCTTCAGGCCACCCGCATCGTGCTTCGCTCCCTCAAGGTCGAGGCCATTACCGCCAGCAGCAAGCGCGAGGCCCTGTCGATTTTCCGGAAACACGCCGACGACATCAGCCTCATCCTGCTCGACGCCCAGATCGGGCAGCTCGACAACGTGCGGCTACTCACAACCCTGCGCCTCAGGAAGCCCGGCGTGCCGGCCGTCATCGTCTCAGGGCACAACGAGTCGCGCATCCAGCAGATGTTCGACTCGGAGCCCTACGACGGGTTCCTCAACAAGCCCTACACACGCGACGAGCTCAAGGCCGTCCTCAGCCGCTTCACGACGTTCAAATAACCTTGTCCGCCGCCGCCTGCCACGTCCGCGGGTTCACGAGGAAGAAGTGGCAGGGTTTCCCCACGCGCATCGCCACTTCCGCCTGCAACGCCGAATTCAGAGGATTCATCACGGCCACCAGCGCCTCGCCCCCCATCACCGCGAAGGGAAGAACGCCCTTAATGCGGATGAACACCGACGGCAAAAGCCCTGACGCAGCGGGCGCGACCTCGAAAAGCTCCAGCGGCAGCACCGGCACGTCACTTGCCCGCTGCATCGCCTCCATCACCCCGTCCGTCAATTCCGGATGCTGCTCGTCCAGCAAAGCCAGCGCCGAGATCAGCATCGGCGTTTCCGTCACCGGCCGATCGGTCAACACGTGGAGCACGTCCATGCCGACCTCTTTGGCCAGAAACCCGCGCTCGATCCAAAGCCATACCAGATCCATCTCTGCGGCCGACGCCGAATGCGAAAGAGCGTGGACCTCAATTCCCTTGTCCGGAAGCGCCGCCTCCGACGACGAGACCGACCGCTCCGCAGGCACAACCGCCTTCTGCATGTCGCTCTGGAATTGCCCCTGCAGGATCTGATCCTGAACCGCCTCGATCACACGCTTCACGGCCGCCTGCGCGGGCGGATAATCGCGGAACGCGCTCAGGCGCTCGGCAATGACCTGAGCGTTATCGTAGTCCTTCTCGCTCAGAAGCGTGTCCACCAACCGGACCAGACACTCCCTCCGCCGATCCGTCTGACCGGTCTGCTCATACGCCACAACCAGAAACTCCAGACTCGTCCGGTCGCCCGGCATGGTCTGCAACATCTGCTCGAAAAAGGCGATCGCCTCTTGTATTTTCGGATCGGGATCGGACATAACGGCACTCCTCGGCGATCATAAAGCAATATCCATGCCGGAATAGGCGGCAAAAGCGATCTGATTCACGGGAGGTTGGCACCGTTCATGCTTTAATAAGCGTGAACGCGTGATAACCCACAAGAAAATGACGTGACATGACTCAGCCAGTCCATTATCCCAGTTTCCAGAGCGCACTGCTCAAACGCGGCGTGCTGACCGAAGAAAAGCTTCAGGACGTCCTCATGGCGGCGGAAAAGCTTCCTCTGGAAAAGTTTATGGCGCAGAACAATGTCGTGCCGCCGGAAATCCTGACGCTCACGATCGCCGCCTATTTCAACATCACGCCGATCCTCCTGCCCGCCGGGTTCACGCCTCCCGCCGAACTTCTGGACATCGCCCCGCCCCGCCTCTGGCAACGCCTGAAGGCCTTGCCCCTCATGCGGCTGGGCAAGCGCCTCACCGTCGTTTTCGGGGATCCCTTCGACCTGCTCGCCCAAGAGGAGGTCGCCCGCGCCACCCAGCTTGAGGTCGTCCCCCTCGTCGCCTCCGAAAAAGAGGTCACGGACGCCATCAACCGCGCGCAGGCCCGCAAAGACCTCGAAAACCCCGGCCTCGCCATGGAGAACATCATGAAGGCGTCCGACGCCGACATCGAGTTCTCCAGCGAGCCCCAGCAGACCGAAGAGAGTATCGACAAAACGCTGGAAACCGCCGAGGAAGCCCCCGTCATCCGCATGGTGAACATGATGCTCGTCGAGGCGCTCCGCACCGGCGCGAGCGACATCCATTTCGAGGCCATGGAGAAAAGCTCCCGCCTCCGCTACCGCATCGACGGCGCCCTCATCGAACGCCCCAGTCCCCCGCGCGCCCTCCACAACGCCATCGTTTCGCGCATCAAAATCATGTCCGACCTCGACATCGCCGAGCGCCGCAACCCGCAGGACGGACGCTTCAAGGTCAAGGCCCTCAAGAAAGAGGTCGATATCCGCGTCAGCATCCTGCCCACCATCCACGGTGAGAAAGTCGTGATGCGTACCCTCGACAAATCCAACCTCGCCCCCAGCCTCGCCTCCCTCGGCCTCGACGATTTCGCCTACAAGGCCATGAAATACGCCATCGAGCAGCCCCACGGCATCATTCTCGTGACCGGGCCGACCGGCTCCGGCAAAACCACCACCCTTTACTCCTGCCTCCAAGATCTCAACACCCCTGACGTCAACATCGTCACCGCCGAAGACCCCGTCGAATACCAGCTTCAGGGCGTCAACCAAGTCCACGTCAACCAGCAGACCGGCCTTACCTTCGCCTCCGTCCTCCGCTCCGTCCTCCGCCAAGACCCCGATATCGTGCTCGTCGGCGAAATCCGCGACAGCGAAACCGCCGACATCGCCGTCAAAGCCGCCCTCACCGGGCATCTCGTGCTCAGCACCCTCCACACCAACGACGCCTCCGGCGTGATCGCCCGTCTCACCGACATGAAGGTGCCGCCGTTCCTGATCGCCTCCTCGCTCATCCTCGCCCAAGCCCAGCGCCTCTACCGCAAGCTCTGCCCCTTCTGCAAGAAACCCACCGAGGTCAACCCCGAGGTCTTCACCGCCAACCACATCGACCCGGCCTTCTTCGGGGAGGCCATCCTCTACGAGGCCGCAGGCTGCCCCAAATGCAACGGCATCGGCTACAAAGGCCGCGGCGCCGTCATGGAGGTGCTCCCCGTCACCGACGACATCCGCAACGCCACCGTCAAGGGCGCCACCTCCGCCGTTATCCGCGAACTCGCCGTCAAGGGCGGGATGGTCACGCTCAAGGACGCCGGACTCATGAAGGTCCGCAACGGCATCACCTCGCTCCACGCCGCGCTGGAAGTCACCGGCGGCGAATAACCCTCCAAAAGAGACACGCATGACCGAGCAGAAACACAAAGCCTCCCATCTCCGCATACGCGGCGTCGGCCAGATCAAAAAGAAGGAGCTGATCCCCTTCACCCGACAGACCGCCAGCATGCTCAACGCGGGCATGTCGATCCTCTCCTCGGTCTCCACACTCGAAGAACAGTGCCAGAACCCTAACTTCAAGACCGTCCTCAAGGGCCTGCGCGAAAGCATCGAGAGCGGCCAGCCCGTCTCCGAGGGCCTCGCCCACTTCCCGAAAGTCTTCGACGACATGTACGTCAACATGGTCGCGGCAGGCGAAAAAAGCGGCCAGTTCGCCGCCGTCCTCAAGCGGCTTTCGATCATGATGGACTCCTCGGCCCGCCTCGTCCGCAAAGTCAAATCGGCCATGACCTACCCGGTCGTGATCCTTTCCATGGCCCTCCTGATCGCATCCGGCCTGATCACCTTCGTGGTGCCCGTCTTCGCGGAAATGTTCTCCGGTTTCGGCGCGAAACTCCCCGCCGCGACCCAGATGCTGGTCGATCTCAGCGTCTTCATACGCACGAAATGGTACTACCTGATCGGCGGCATCACCACGGCCGTCCTGGCCTTCAAGCGCTGGAAAGCCACCCCTTCCGGCGAATATTCGTTCCACCGCTTCCTGGTCAAACTTCCCGTGTTCGGCGAACTCACCCAGAAAGTCGCCGTCGCCCGCTTCTGCCGCCTCTTCGCCCAGATGCTCACCAGCGGCGTGCCCATCCTCGACGCCATGGAGGTCGTGGGCCGCTCGATGGGCAACAAGGTCATCGAAACCGCCATCCTTTCCGCCCGCAGCAGTGTGGAGCAGGGCAACACCCTCAGCTCCTCGCTCGAGGGCAAGCCCTGCCTCCCCATCCTGATGATCCGCATGATCGCCGCAGGCGAAAAAAGCGGACGCATCGACGAAATGCTCGAAAGCGTCGCCGACACCTACGACGACGAGGTCGAAACCACCCTCTCGACCCTCACCTCGCTGATGGAACCCTTCCTCATGGTCTTCCTCGGCGTCGTCATCGGCGGCATCGTCGTCGCCATGTTCCTGCCGATCTTCAAGCTCGGCACCATCGTCGGCGGGTAAACGCGCGGGGCGGCGGGATCACAATCCGAAGGCCTTCCGCCCCGTCACATTTTCCCCCGCGCCGACCCAAACGGAAGGATTGTAATTCCGCCCCCATTCGCGTACAATCCTCTCATTGACCCTTTTTGTCAGTAACGGAAGCATACGCGAAAAATGGCGAAGATCCTTATTGTCGACGATGAAGCCCGTATCCTGTTGTTGCTCCAGAGCCTTCTGAAAGCCAACGGCTACGATACGGTTACAGCCAAAGACGGCCAGACCGCGCTAAGCCTTCTCAAGGCGGAATCACCCGATCTGGTCATCACCGACCTGCGCATGTCGCCGATGGACGGCATGACCCTTTTCCGCGAGATCAAGGAGATCAACCCCACCATCCCCGTCATCCTTCTCACCGCCTACGCTTCTGTCGAAACCGCCATTGAGGCCATGAAAAGCGGGGCTTTCGATTACCTCACCAAGCCTTTCAAAGTTGACGAGATGCTCGCCACCGTCCGCCGCGCCGAAGAGCAGATCAAGAGCCAAGCCGCAAACCACAGCACCGACCCCAACGCGCCGCTGCGCTACCAGTTCGAGAACCTCATCGCCAGCAATCCCGCCATGCTTCAGGTCTGCGAGATGATCCAGCGTGTCGGCCCCACCACCGCCACCGTGCTCATCAACGGCGAAAGCGGCACCGGCAAAGAGGTCATCGCGCGCACCGTCCACAACAACAGCCCGCGCAAAGACAAGCCCTGGGTCGCCGTCAACTGCGCGGCGCTGCCCGAACCGCTCCTCGAATCCGAAATGTTCGGACACGTCAAAGGAGCCTTCACCGGCGCGGTGGTCGATAAAGAGGGCCTCTTCGAGACCGCAAACGGCGGCACCCTTTTCCTCGACGAAATCTCCTCCCTGCCGTTGCTGCTCCAAGGGAAACTCCTGCGCGTCCTTCAGGAAAAAGAGATCCGCCGCGTCGGCGGCACAAAAAACATCCCCGTCGATGTGCGCGTCATCGCCGCCAGCAACTCCAATCTGGAGCAGCAGGTCGCGCAAGGCACCTTCCGCGCCGACCTCTATTACCGTTTCGCCGTCATCACGCTCGACATCCCCGCGCTACGCGACCGTCCCGAGGACATCTTGCCGCTCGCGCGCCACTTCATCCGCCTCGAGGCCACCGGATTCAAAGCCCTGCCGACCCTTTCGCAAGAGGCCGCCGACATGCTGGTGGCCTACAAATGGCCAGGAAACGTGCGCGAGCTCGAAAACGCCATCAAACACGCCATCACGTTCCTGCAGGACGACGTCATCACGCCGGAACTCCTGCCGCCCCGTGTCGTCAGCCGTGCCCAGGAGAACAAGGCCCAGCAGACCCTTTCCGTTTCCGCCGCCGCGAACACTTCCCTCAAGGGTTTTCTCAAGCTCAAGGAGAAAGAATACCTTGAGCAGATCCTCGCGAACACCAACGGGAACAAAGAGAAGGCCGCCCAGACCCTCCAGGTCAGCCTCGCGACCCTCTACCGCAAACTTTCGGATGAGCCCGAGGCTTCCGGCCCCGCAGAAACCTGATCTTTTTTCGTTTTTGCAAAACCTCTTGTCACTTTTGAGAAAGAAACCCGGTTTTCCCGCATCAATTCGCTCATAATAACGGCCCTGAACCGTTTTCCGAGCCTTCAGAAAAGTTGAACACCGTTGCTCCATGACGCCCGAGGAGCCACAAAATGCATCTTGGCACGACGAGTGCTAATTACAAACCACAAGACCGACAGGATTGCCGGTTGCGAAAAACCACAGAACAAAGGAAAGCAAAATGAAAATCAACCGCAAGGGTTTCACACTTGTTGAGATTATGATCGTGGTCGCGATTATCGGCATCTTGGCCGCCATCGCCATCCCGAACTTCCTCAAGTCCCGCGAAGAGTCACAGAAGAACGCCTGTATCGCCAACCTCAAGCAGATCGAGGGCGCTTACGAGCAGGCCAAGCTGGCCGGCACCGCCAGCCCCACCTATCCCGACGACCTCGTCGGCGCGGACAAGTACATCAAGGTCGAGCCTTACTGCCCGGTCAGCGCCAAGGACAAGACGGCGTACACCCTCACCGACGGCGTGCCCACCTGCCCGAACGTCGGCGAGAAGACAGACCATGTCCTGCCGACTGCGGCGGCGGGTGGCGGCGGCGAAGGCGAGGGCTGAGCCACTGCGATAGCGTAACGGGGTCCCCTTACGCATAAGAAATGAAGCAGGCGTCCTTCAAGGGCGCCTGCTTCATTTTTATAGGGCACCCCGTACCACAGGCACCCACACACTCACCCGTCACCGTTCCGGTTCAGCGCCGATAGGTGTCGTTGATAATCCCCGCGTCCGGCGTATACGAGCCGGGCAACCCCGCGATCTTGCTCATATAGGCCACAAGCTGGTTCACCCGTTCCACACTGTCGGAGGCCAGCTTCAGCATGTCGCGCTGCGCCTCCGTCAAAGGCCCGCCATGCCCGGAATGCAACATGTCGATCACCCCCGTCGAAACCGTCAGCGGCTGCACGATCTCCTGATTCAGCTCGGCGTACCGCTCGACCAGCTCGCCGCGCGTCAGCTTCAGCCCGATGCCGCGCCGCCGCGCCGCCGACTCGATGCTGGCGATCGTCTGGCGGTCTTCATCCACCTGATCCGCCAAAGAGGTGATCTGTTGCTCGGAATCGCGCGTGGCCTCCGCCAAAACGTCGCGCACATGCGTCAACGTCTCAACCACCTGACGCTGCCGCGGTGCCTCGGAGGCAATGTCCCGCTCCAACAAGACGGCCGCGTCACGTAGCAAAGCGGCCAATTCCGAGGCCCGTTGCTTACGTCGTGCCGCCGCGGGATCCTGTTCTTTCGCGTGCTCCGAGACGTTGTCGTCATTGACGACCTCGTCCACATGGGCCAGCGCCGCCGAAAGGTCGAGAACCCCCGTCGCTTTCGTCGAGGGCACATATTGCTCCTGCGCCTTAGCCGAGGGCACGGCGTCAGACACGGCGGCATCCGCGCCCGAGACGCCCGAGTAATTAACTCTGACCGTCCGGATACTTTTCAGCCCAGCCTGTTTGATCGCCGCTTCGAGCCCGCCCAATTCAGCCAGCTTGCCCGGAGGCGTGCCGAAAAGCGACACGCACGTCATGAACTCGCTCATCTCCGCAGGCGGCGAAAAAATCACCCCGCCAAGCTGATTCAACACCAGTTTGTCACGCAGGTTCCTGATCGTCGCGTCATCCAACCCGTCCGCCGAACCGTTCACAAACAGCCGCTTCTCTTTGACGGCAATCTCGATCATGCCGTACTGGCGGACCATCGTCTCCACCTCGGCGAAAACGCTACGCGCCGCGCTCTTCGTCACATTGTGGGTAGGCCCATAAATGCCGGCCTGATTCACCAGCAACCCCAACGCGCGAACCAGCAGAACCCTGTCTTTCTCTGAGATCTTCTCGTGAGCCATCGCCCGTCCCTTGCTAATGCCAAGCCGTGATCACAACATTGTCCGTCTCCGTCTCGACAGGCGGCAGATTAAACCCCTGCCCGCCCCCCGCATACAGATCCGCCGTGCCGTTTCCGGTCAGCGTCTGCCCGATAAGGATCGGCCCGTATATTTCGGCATGCCCGTTCAGTTTCAGGCTCGAACTGGGCAAAATCAACGCGCCGTTGATCACCGTTCCCGCGTTGAACTGCACGCTGCTCGGGCTCAACACGATCACCGCCGGATAGTTGTTGACGTTGTTGATCGTGAGATGCTTGCTGCTGAACGACCCCTCGAAAATGAAACACCCCGTCCCGACCCCGCTCCAACCGGAATCCGAACCCGTGCAATACGCGACACCGCCCGGCGGCGAAGCCGGAATCTGCGCCCCGCTGCTGTAGACAGCCCCGTGCTCAATGGCATACGCCTTGAGGTCATTGATCGCCGCCGTCAACGCAGACGGCAAAATCTCCACCGCCGCCTGATTCGGCAACAGCGTGACGCCCGCAGGCGGGCTCTTCCACGTCACCGTCTTCGCGCTCGAAATCGTCGTGGCATCCACCTTCGAGCTTCCCGTCAGCGTCACCGCCCCGTTCGCGTGGACTGCCGTGACCTGCGCCTTGAAGTTTCCCTTCAGATTGAGGGTACTGCCCACCAGCAGGTCAAAAGCCAGCGGGAAGAAGCGCCCGCCGCCGATATCTTCCACCGCCGCCAACGGACGGTTCTCGAGATCCGCCGACACCGTAAACCGCCCGAGCCCGCACAGGCCCTGCGAAACGAGCTTCGCGCGGGTGAACTCACCGTCGCCCAGCGGAGTGGCCGTCACGGTATACCGCCCCCCGCCGAACGTCCCCTGCCGCGTATATTCGCCGTTTATCTGCGAGAAATCGTTCCTGATGCTGCGGTAAGCCATGTTCAGTCCCGACTCCGCAACCAGCCGCGCCGCCAGCAAGTCGCGCGTGATTTGCGACGCGCGCATCTGCTGGGAGGCGGCAAAGCCCAGCATGCCGCAGACAATACTGACCACGCTGATGATACCGAGCACCACCAAGATCGCCGACCCCGATCGCCTTGTCGTTTTCATGTGCACCTGCCTTTCGTCTCCACCGTCCGCATCCTCATTTACCGCTGTTGCGCGGATCAACCTCCGCCGTCATCGCCGACCGCAGGCGCGTCTGCACGCCGCCCTGCGTCCGGACATCCTTGAAGATCTCGATCTCCATTGTCACGCCCCGCACCAGCTCCTGCCCGTCAACATCCACCTTGAAGATGCCGCAGTCCGGCCCCTTCAAAATGTTCGCAGTGATGTCGATATACCGCTCCTGTCCCTCCCACGTGAACAGCACCCGCCGCAACCGAGGCGTGTTGCTCCTGTACGGCCCGCCCGAGCCCACCCCGCCTGCCCCCGGATATTGGCTCGCGGGCTGCGCGGTGAACACCGCACGGAACTGCACATACCGCCCGGTGTTGCCGAAAAACGCGCCCCCGTTCACGGCGGCAGGCACGTTCTCCCACTCCGCCGTGTCCGAAATCCCGAACCCGTCCTCCGTCAGCACGTCGCCGGAACGGACATACATCGTCAGTCCCGCGCCGGCGGGCACATCCGCCTGCCACTCAAACGTCTTCTGCTCCCCGATCGCGTCCTGCGTGTCGAACGGGTTCGACACATACTCGCCGCCGTCCGCGAAGTTCACGGCGATGAACTCCAGTGTCGGCAACACCTGTTCCTTCACCAATCCCGGCTGGCCCGTCCAGTCCGCAGTCGCCAGAAGCGCAGTATCGCCCCCCGGTATAACCCAGCAGCCCGGCAGCTTGACCCCCGGACGGTCCGTTCGGCTCGCCGAAAATCGTGTGAACCGGTCCGTCTTGAAAACCGAGATGCGGGTCTGGAACTGCAGCATCATCGTCGTCCCCATCGACACCGGGACCAGCCGCGCCGGACGCAGGTCAACATACTTCAGCGTATCGCACGCCGCCCAGCTCGCCTTCTGCACGCCGTCCTGCCAGAACGTCAGCGGCACCAGCGCCTCCGGGTCAAGCCTCGGCGCGAGGTCGCTGTTATACCCCGACGCGGGCAACGCGCCCGGGTCAATGATGGCGAACGACGGATTCAACACTTCGAGCGCCCCGTTATACAGCGACTTATACAGGCGGAACACCGGGCCAAACCCGTCTTTCTTGAACCCGTACGCCGTCGGCTCGCCCGCGCTGTTCCGGTTCGGGTCCGACATGACCGGGATACGCATCACGCCGTTCGTCGTGTTGTAATAATCGTCACGGGTGCTCGACGTCTGCTCGGCGCAGGTCCAGTTCTTCTGATCCCCGAACTGCCCGTCCAGCTTCACCGCAAAGACCCCACTGTCAAACCCCGCGGGCCGGTATTCCGTATCGAACCGCACCACCGTGTTGGAAAGCGACACGCGCCGATCCTCGCCGATGAACGTGCACTCCTCGATCATGTCGTTGTACACCGTCAGCGACAGCTTGTCGCCATCTGCCGACGACGAAGCCGCGACCCCGTACGCCGCGCCAGCCAGCCCCTGCCCCACGAATGTCGGCGCCGCCGCCACGCCGCCTGCCTCGCACAGCTCGGCCTCCAGCGGCCACCCCGCCGCCCCAGCCGTCACCTGATCAATCCTGAGCCGGCGCCCCGACGAACTCGGGTTCTTGCCCACGATCGTGAAATTGATCGTGTGCTCGCCCGGCTCCAGCGGCACGCTGCCGAACGTCATCTTCTCCAGCGTGTTGGGCGTCGCCGCATACCCGTCGAACCGCGCCTCCGCATGCCAGAGTTTCCCCGTGAACAGGTTCTCGAACAGCACCATCGTGGACGAACTCTCGCCGAACAGGCAGGCCGACTCGCCGCTGCCGTCGTTCACCACCCTCTCCACCTGCTCGTACCGGGCGTCATGCGACGCCCCCGGAAACCGGTTGGAAAAGACCGTGCGCCGCATCTGGTGGGGCGAATGGTTCCAGACGTGATACACCACCGTCTGCCGCCACAGGATGTTGGAGCCGCCCGCGTCCATGTCCATCAGCCCGTCGCCGTCCTGATCGTCCGCCAGCGCGAACCCGACCGCCTGATACGGCGAGACATTGCGCGGATAGAACACGATCGTCTCGCGGGCCGTGTTGCGCATCTCCGCCCTGAACCGCTCGATCACCCGCCGCACGTCCATATCCAGCGACGCCTGCGTGTTCACGCGGTGCGACTTGTGCATGAAAAGCACCCACGACCCCATCGCCGCCCCGATCACAAGGGCGAAGATCGCGACCGCGAACACCGTCTCCAATAATGTGAACCCCTTACGCATCGGCTTACCTCAGGTATTCCGTGAAAACGAAAGACAACTGCTCCGCCTCGTCCGTAAACCGGCAACGCAACTTGCCCGACGTCACGGGATGAAAAACCTTGCGCCAGCCCCACCGCGAGCAAATGCAGATCTGCGTCCGGACAGTCATCGTCGTGAGCCCCGCCCCGGGTTCGTTCGGCTCAACCACCGTCGTACGCCGGAACCGCCCGCTTGGCGAGACATTACCGAAATCGTCCAACAGCACACCGTCCTCCACCATCAGCGCGAGGTCAACGTAAAGCACACCCCGCGCGCGTTCAATCCTCCCCTGGCACAACGTCGCCGCCACATAATGGTCACGGGCCATCTGAAAACGGGAAACCATCGCGTCCACCATCGGGATGGCCGCCGTCATGACAACCGCCAGCAGTCCCATCGCGATCGTCATCTCCAGAACCGTCATGCCCCGCTGTGTGTTTCTCGCCATCATTCACGCTCCGTCCCCGCCTGCCGCCCGGCAGCCTACAGCGCGCCGCCCTTTTCGGACATCTCGGCCGCCACACGCTGGTTGTTCATCTTCTGCAACTGCTCGCGCAGCTCGATCACCGCTCCGTAACACAGGTCGATCACCTCGTTACGCATCTTCTCGTCGCCGCCCACGTCCAGTTTCAGCATCTCGACGCTCGTCAGCAGCACCGTCGCCGGCTGCCCCAACGCGTGGCAGGCGGAAGAGAGGCCCTCCACCATCGCCCGGTTCCGCTCCGCCTGTTGCTCCGCGAGCTCCGCGCGGCGGCGCTCCGCCGTGTCGCGGATCGAAAGCACCATCCCGCACAACTCCTCGTCCGTGTTGATGTCCGGCACCGCCGAAATCATCAGCCACCCCACCTTGTCGCCGGAAATCAGCCGCTGCTCGCCCGTCCAGCCCTCTCCCTTGCGGATCTTCGCCAAGATCGGGTCAATCACCGCCTTGCGGTCAAACCACGTGTCGAGATGCTGCCCCACAACATCCCGCTCGTCACCGCCCGCCAGAAGCCGCGTCATCGTCCGGTTCGCGTACGTCACGACACCCTTCATGTCGGCGATCCCGATGCCCGAATCCGTGTTGTCCATCGCATGGTACGCCGAAAGCAGCCGCTGCTCCGCCTGCCACCGCGACTGGATATCACGGATCATGTAGCACACCGGCTCCGGCGTGTTCGCCCCGCTCCCCATCGCCACGATCTCGACCACCGTAAACTCGCCGTCTTTGTGCACCGCAAACGCCTGGATGCGCATGTAGCGCCCCTCGCCGATCGCCTTCCGGATGTCGCCGAACAACCCGTCCGTCATCCCCGCCACCAGCGCGGGCATCGGCAGCCCCGCCAAACCCGACTCCTGATACCCGAAAAACCGCACCGCCCGCGCGTTCGCCGCCAACACCTTGCCCGCGCCATCCGCAAGCACGATCGCGTCATACGCGTGGTCGAACAGGAAGCGGTAATCCAGCGCGTCGAAATAATCCTTCTGCCCCGCCCCTTCCCGCGCGCCGACAACCGGCGCATGGCTGTACCCCAACGACCGGATGTCGATTTTAATCGTCTGCGATTTCTCGTTTGTTCTCATAATCTATATCTTAAAGCAGAAAACATGCCGACCCCGTAAACCCGCCGCTTTGCGTCCGAAACGCCCGCCGCCCTTTCTCGCTTCTGAAAACAGCCTTTCAAAAACGAGAAAAAAACGCTCCGCACCCACAACGCCCCGCCTGACCGGAACAAAAAACCGCCCGCAAACGCCGCCACCTGCGTACGCATGCCACCCCCCCGCCCCCTCTGCCGCCGCATGGCACCATTTATGCTTTCCAAACCGCATATGAGGCCAGCTTCCCTACCTTTCAAGCTCTCGCCGCAGCGCAAGCCCTTCACCGACATCGTCGGGCTTGAGTTGGGGGCTGGCCTTGCCCAAGGCGTCCCCGCCGTGCGGCTGCGCAAGCGCGGCGAGACCGTCGAGCTGCTGGCCGCGGGCTTCCTCGACCTCCCCGACGCCCTCCCCGCAAGCGCCGAAGACGCATCCACCGCCCAAAGCGTCACCTGGCAACTGCCGAAACCCTTCCGAGCGCCTCACGCCGCCCTTGCCGTGACCTCAAAACTCTCCTTCCTGCGCCATTCCGGCGGCACCGCCGAAGACGCCGAGAAACGCCCCTCCGGCTTCCGGCAGACCTCGCGGGTCACCGCCAACGACCTGCCGCCACTCATCGCCGGCCTGCCGGAGTTCCAGGCCGCCTGGGCCGCACGCCTCCTGCCGGAAGGCCACCCCCCCACCGCCTGTTCGCTCCAGATCTCCGCCGCCGCCGCCATGAGCGGCTTCAGCCTCACGCCCTCGTTCACAAAAGCCCCCGGCTGCATTATCGCGCTACTCGTCTTCCCCGAATACACCTCGCTTGCCGCCTTCCAAGAACGCCACCTCGTCCTCTACCGCGAATACCCTGCGGGCACCGCCCACATCCGCAATGCCATCAGCGCCGAGATGCGCATCGACGGCGCCTTGGCCGACGACGTCCTCGAAGACACCCTCGTCGACCCCCTGCCCATCATCGAACCCGTCCTGCGACCGCTCTTCCGGCAGGTCGAGGTCTCGGTCGACTTCCTCTCGCGCCGCCGCAACTGCCCGGTCAGCCACTTTTTCATCAGCGGCCTCACCGCAGGCACGCGCTACTGGTCCGCCATTTTCTCGCGGATGCTCAATCAGGCGCTGACCCCCTGCCAGCCGCTCGAAGGCTTGGTGAACGCCGCGCCTGCCGCCGCCCTGCCGGCAGATCTCAACGCCGCCGAGCCGCTCCTCATGGCCGCGGCTGGGGCCGCACGCACCGTTCTGGAGGATGAATGAGAGCACCCCTGCATCTCGACCTGCTCAGCGACGATGAGCGCTTCAGCTCCAGCCCTGTGCGGCTGCGGGTGATGGCCCCGCTCATCTCGATCCTGAGCGTCCTCGTCTCCCTCGTCTGGTGGGGACTCATCGCCCTGCGCATCAACACAGCCGCCGGACTGCGCGACACCCTCAAAATCGAGATCGACAACCTGAAACCCCAGCACGAGACCATCCTGCGGCTGATAGCGGAAGAAAAGGAGTTTTCAGCCTCCCTGCGCCAACTCGCCTTCTACCGCAACGCGCGCCTCGCCTTCGGTGACACCCTCGCCCTCCTCCCCGAATACGTGCCCGAAAACATCCAGTTCACCGAGCTGCGCGTCCTGCCGCCTCCCCCTCCCCCGCCGCCCAACCCCAAAAAGCCGGAACTGCGCAACACCAACAGCCTTGAGAACGTGACCGCGCGGCTGATCGGACGCGCCAGCGGCGAAAACGCCTCCTCGTCCGTCAACGACCTCCTCCTCTCGCTCCGCTCGCCCGCCCTGACCAACCTTTTCCGCTCCGCCGAGATCCCGAAAGGCGCGTTCCGTCAGGACGTCGCCCGTGGCGGCGCCAGCCGCGACACCCTGCTCTTCGAGATCAACTGCACATGCCTGCCAAGGAGGTTCGAATGACCGCAAAAGACCTCCCCTACCTCAGCAGGCTCTCCCCCTCGCTCCAGAAAACCGTCCTCGTGACCGTCCTCGGCATCCTCGCGGCAGGCGCGCTGTTCACGTTCGGCATCCTCGCGGCGAACCGACACCTAAAGGACGTCCAGACGGAAATCGGGAAGCTGCGCGACACCCTCACCGCCGTCCGCGCCGACATCGCCGGGACCGAGGCGCAACAGGAAAAAACCGACACCCTCGCCGCCGAACACCACGCCTTCCTCGCTGCCGGAGCCCTCGAACCCCTCCTCGGCTCTCTGGCCATGCGCGGCAAATCCTTGGTGGACCCCCTCGCCATCCAGACCGGTTTCGTCATCGACAGCGTCAAGGAACTCACCGCCCTCCCGATCCGCGTCCCCTCGCCCTCGCCCCGGCAGCTCTACAACCGCCAGCCCATCGAATTCACCGGCCACGGCTCCTTCGCCCAGATCACCGCGTTCATCAGCCTCACCGAGGCCACCCACCCGCTCGCAACCCTCTCCAGCCTCCTCATCGTCAGCCAGCCCTCGACCCCAGAGGTTCACAAAGCCATCATCGCCTTCGAATGGCCCGCCAAAGGCGAGAAGATCGCGGCACCCGCCGCAAAACCGAAGAAATAACCATGCCCCTCTCCCCGACACAAACCCGCCTGCCACCCGCCTGCCACACGCGCACACCGCAGACCGCGCGCGTCGTCCTCCTCTTCTGCACCCTCGCCGCCCTCCACGGCCTCGCGACCGACGAGCCCGCCGCCCGCCCGACACGCGACCCCTTCTGGCCCATCGGCTACCAGCCGCCGAAGCCCGTCACCGCCCGCCC
>Ga0208244_100382_pt1 | contig 47316 bp, 36 predicted proteins | sample SubbioCR12Aug_5A_FD_184828 | JGI IMG/M metagenome (GOLD analysis project Ga0208244, IMG submission 184828) | Serpentinite rock and fluid subsurface biosphere microbial communities from McLaughlin Reserve, California, USA - CR12Aug_5A (SPAdes) | ecosystem: Environmental > Terrestrial > Deep... | reverse complement strand
GATCCGCACGCCGATCCCGCCGACGCGCCCCTCCGCGCGGCGATGGACGCCGTCAGCCACGAAATCCTGGCCGTGGCCGCCGCATTGCCGCCACCGCCGGTCGCGCCTCCGCCAGACGCAGACGTCATGCCGCTCGATCCGCAAACCCTGCGGCAGGTCCTCGATGAACTCGACAGCTTGCTGGCCCAGAGCGATGCCGCCGCCACCCGGCTGTTCGAGGATCACGCAGCGGCGCTGCGCACCACGCTGGGCGTGCCCTGCGATGAACTCGCCAGGCAGATCGGGAGGTTCGATTTCGACGCCGCGCTGGTGAGCCTGCGCGCGTTGCGGCAGTCGTATCAAGAATAAAACCGCCGTCCCGCCAGCGCCGACTTTTAATTGCGGCATAACGCCCGCTTCGCGCGCATTAGCCTGCTCTGAAACTGCGTTTTGCGGGCGTCGTCCCGCCCGCTTTTCAGGTTTATTCCATCGCTTCGTAGAGCGGCAGCGTGAGGAATTCCGGGTAGTCATCGGCCAGCGCCATTTTCTCGAAAATGCCGGCGGCCTGGTCGTAGGTTGCGGTTTTTTCGCCCTGCGCGGTGACGGTGGCTTTTACCTTGGCGAGTTCCTCGGGGATCATCGCGCGCACCATTTCCGCCGTGACCTTGCGGCCATCGTCGAGTTTGCCCTTGGGCGAGACCACCCACTGCCAGACCTGCGAGCGGCTGATCTCCGCCGTCGCGGCATCTTCCATCAGATTGTGGATCGGCACGCAGCCGTTGCCGGCGAGCCAGGAGCCGAGGTAGTGGATGCCGACGTTGATGTTGTTGCGCAGTCCCGCTTCGGTAATCGGCTGCTCGGGCTGGAAGTCGAGCCAGTCCTTGGGGCCGTAGATGTCGTCGCGCTGCCTGTCCCACTGGTTGGGGCGGTCGCCCAGCACCTTGACAAACTCTTCCATGGCGATGGAGACGAGGCCGGGGTGGGCGACCCAGCCGCCGTCGTAGCCGTCGTTGGCGTCGCGCGTCTTGTCGTGGCGGATGCCGGCCAGAGCTTTCTCATTGGCGACCGGGTCGCCCTTGATCGGGATCAGCGCGCTCATGCCGCCGATGGCCGGCGCGCCGCGCTTGTGGCAGGCCTTGACCAGCGCCAGCGCGTAGCTGCGCATGAAGGGAACTTCCATGGTGATCGCGCCGCGATTGGCGAGGCAAAAATCCGGGTTTTTCTTGAATTTCTTGATGCACGAAAAGATGTAGTCCCAGCGGCCGGCGTTGAGGCCGGCGCTGTGATCGCGCAATTCGTAGAGGATTTCTTCCAGCTCGAAAGTGGCGAGAATCGTCTCGACCAGCACGGTGGCCTTGATGGTGCCGCGCGGCAGGCCGATGTGGTCCTGCGCCAGGCAGAAAACTTCGTTCCACAGGCGGGCTTCGAGGTGCGATTCCATCTTCGGCAGATAGAAGAAGGGGCCCGCTCCGCGCGCGACCTGTTCCTTGGCGTTATGGAAGAACACCAGCGCGAAGTCGACGATGCCGCCGGAGACGCGCTGGCCGTCAACGAGCACATGTTTCTCGTCGAGATGCCAGCCGCGCGGACGGATCTGCAGGGTGGCGATCTTGTCGTTCAGTTTGTAGACTTTGCCGGCTTCGTTGGTGAAGCTGATCTTGCGGCGGATGGCGTCATACAGATTCACCTGGCCCTGGATCTGGTTGAACCAGTTGGGGCTGTTGGAATCCTCGAAGTCGGCCATGTAGGAGTCGGCGCCCGAGTTGAAGGCGTTGATGATCATCTTGCGTTCGACCGGGCCGGTGATCTCCACGCGGCGGCATTCCAGAGCCTTGGGCAGCGGCGCGACCTTCCAGTCGCCGGCGCGGATGTGTGCAGTTTCGGGCAGGAAATCGGGCATCTCGCCGGCGTCGATCTTTGCCTGACGGGCAATACGCGCCTTCAGCAATTCCTGGCGGCGCGGCTCGAAGGCGCGATGCAAGCTGGCGACAAGTTCCAGCGCATCCTTGGTGAGGATTTCGTCAAAACGGGGGTGAATCGGGGCGTTGACTTGCACGCCGGCGGGCAGATTGAGGGCCATGACATCTCCTGGATGAATGATTGTTGCGGTGCAGTGATATCTTATATAAGAGTTCTGCAAACGCAAGCGGAGATTGCATTCATTTCAGTCAATAATCTCTTGACTGAAATGGGGTGAATCAGCCCGAAACAGGGAGAAAAATCGCGCGGAAGTCGTTGACGTTGGTGCGGGTGGGGCCGGTGACGATCAACTGGTCGAGGGCGGCGAAGAAGCTGTAGCCGTCGTTATTGGCCAGAAAGTCGGCGCTGGCGAGACGGCGTTCCGTGGCGCGTTCCTTGATGTCGGGGCCGAACCAGGCGCCGGCGTTGTCTTCGGTGCCGTCGATGCCGTCGGTGTCGCAGGCCAAGGCCCACGCAGGCACGTCCAGCACGCTGGCGAGCGCCAGCAGGAATTCGGCATTGCGCCCGCCACGGCCGTTGCCGCGCACCGTGACGGTGGTCTCGCCGCCCGACAGGATGACGCAGGGGCGCGGCGCCGGTTCGCCATGTTGCGCGATCTGCCGGGCGATGGCGGCGTGCATGTAGGCGATGTCGCGCGATTCGCCTTCGATGCTGTCGCCCAATACGAGCGGCGTGACGCCGTGTTCGCGGGCGTAGCTGGCGGCGGCTTGCAAGGCCTGCTGCGCGGTGGCGATGACGTGGATTTCGCTCTCGGGCAGGCGCGGGTCGCCCGGCTTGGGCGTTTCGCAGTCGGGGGATTCAAGCCGCGCCCGCACGGCGGCGGGCGCTTCGATGCGGTACTTGTCGAGAATGGCGAGCGCCTGTGCGCGCGTCGTCGGGTCGGCCAGCGTGGGGCCGGAGGCGATGACGGAGGGGTCATCGCCGGGAATGTCGGAAATGCCCAGCGTCACCACCCGCGCCGGGGCGCAGGCCAGGGCGAGGCGGCCGCCCTTGATGGCGGAGAGGTGCTTCCTCACGCAGTTCATCTCGTGGATGTTGGCGCCGCTCTTGAGTAATGCGCGATTGACCGCCTGCTTGTCGGCAAGCGTCAGGCCGGGGGCGGGCAGCGCCAGCAGGGCGGAACCGCCGCCGGAAATGAGGCAGAGCACCAGGTCGTCGGCGCTGAGGCCGCGCACCTGATCGAACATCTGCGCGGCTGCCTGCGCGCCTGCCGCGTCTGGCACCGGATGGGCGGCCTCGACGACGCGGATGCGCTGCGTTGCCGCGCCGTGGCCGTAGCGCGTGACCACCATGCCGGAGAGCGGTTTGTCAGCCGGCCAGTGCGCCTCGACGACCGCCGCCATTGCCGCCGCCGCCTTGCCGGCACCGACTATGACGGTGCGTTCCTTGGGCGGCGCGGGTAGGTGCTGCGGCACGCAGACCGCCGGGCTCACGGCCGCGACGGCGGTGTCGAAGAGGCCGCGGAGGAAGGCTTGCGGGTCGGTGGGTGGTGTGGCGGTCATTTCTCAAGGAACATCCTGTAAAGAATTGATTCCGTAGGGTGGGTAAGCGCAGCGCATCCACCATCTCCGCAGCCTAAAGGTGGATGCGCTGCGCTTATCCACCCTACGATGTTCTTTTCGGCGCGATTTGCGGCTGCGGCCGATTACTTCGCTAAGCTGCCTTGGCGACTTCGTGGTTGGCCATCATCTCCAGCGCGCGCACCATCGCGGAGTGATCCCAGGCGGCGCCGCCGTGGGCGACGCAGGAATTGAACAGTTCCTGCGCGGTGGCGGTGTTGGGCAGGGAAATGCCCAAAGCGCGCGCGCCGGACAGCGCCAGGTTCAAATCCTTCTGATGCAGTTCGATGCGGAAGCCCGGGGTGAAGGTGCGCTTGACCATGCGTTCGCCATGCACTTCGAGGATGCGCGAATTGGCGAAGCCACCCATCAGCGCCTGGCGCACCCTGGCTGGGTCGGCGCCGGCCTTGGACGCGAACAAGAGCGCCTCGCCGACGGCCTCGATGGTCAGCGCGACGATGATCTGGTTGGCGACCTTGCAGGTCTGGCCGGAGCCTACGCCGCCGACCAGGGTGATGTTCTTGCCCAGCAGGTCGAACAGCGGCATGACCTTGGCAAACGCGGCCTCGCTGCCGCCGCACATGATGGTCAGCGCGGCATTCTTCGCACCGACCTCGCCGCCGGAAACCGGCGCGTCGATGTACTCGCACTGCATCTTGTTGATGCGTGCGGCGAACTGCTTGGTCTCGATGGGCGAGATCGAACTCATGTCGACGACGATCTTGCCGGTGCCATGGTCTGTACTAAGGCCCGCCGCGACGCCGTCCCGGCCAAACAGTACCTTCTCGACGTCCGGCGTGTCCGGCACCATGGTGATGATGACGTCGGCGTTATGCGCGACATCCTTCGCGTTGGTGCAGGACTTGCCGCCCGCATCGATCATGTCCTGTGTGACGCCGGAACGGCTGAACAGATAGACCGTGTGGCCGCCGTTGATGAGATGCCGGGCCATGGGCTTGCCCATGATGCCGAGGCCGATGAATCCAACTTTCATGTTGATGACTCCTTGAGGTAAGGGGCGACCCGTTCTTTGTAACCGATCCGGTCGAGAAAGGCTAGCTGACTGATTATTGCAGAATACGCAAAACTTGAAGTCCGGGAGGCGGCATGGATCGACTGAAACTCATGGAAACCTTTGTCGCCGTGACGCAGCGCGGCAGCCTGACGGCGGCGGCGGCAAGCGAAGGCGTGGCGCCGGCGGTGGTCAGCCGCCGCCTGGATGCGCTGGAAGAGCACCTTGGCGTCAAGCTGATGGTGCGGACGACGCGCAAAATAACGCTGACCTTCGAGGGTAGCGCCTACCTCGAAGATTGCCAGCGCATCCTGCGCGACGTCGGCGATGTCGAGGCGCAGTTGACGCTCGGCAGCGCGCGGGCGAGCGGCCATCTCAAGGTGACGGCGCCGGCCGGCTTCGGCCGCAAGCATGTGGCGCCGTTGATGCTGGAATTTCTGCGCGCCCATCCGGAGGTGAGCGCCAACCTCGACCTGTCCGATCGCACCGTCGATCTGGTCAATGAGGGCGTCGACTGCGCGGTGCGGCTCGGCGGGTTAGAAGATTCCAGTCTGGTCGCCGTGCGGCTGGGCGAGATGCGGCGCGCGGTGGTCGGTGCGCCGGCCTACTTTCAGCAGCGCGGCGTGCCGCGCACGCTCGACGAACTGGCGAATCACGACTGCCTGGCGCTGGCGACCCAGTCGGGCTGGGATTTCCAGGTGGATGGCAAGCCCAGCCACTTCAAACCGCCCGGCCGCTTCGTCTGCAACGACGGCGCGGTGCTGCACGAGTGGGCGCTGGCCGGCATGGGGCTGGCGTGGCGCTCGTTATGGGAAGTGGGCGAGGACCTGCGCTGGGGCAGGCTGGTGCCGGTGCTCGACGCTATCGCCACACCGCCGGTGGGTATTCACGCGGTATTTCCGCAGCGCCGCCACCTGCCGCTGCGCGTGCGGCTGTTCATCGACCTGCTGAAGGAGAACTACGGGCGGCCGGAATACTGGGATAAAGCTGAATAGCCGCCGTCCTGCCCCCCTCTCTCCCGACCTCTCTCCCGCAAGGGGAGAGAGGAGGCAACCCGCTTCCCTCTCCCCTTGCGGGAGAGGGATTGAGGGAGAGGGGGGCTTTTACCGCTGGCCGGTGCTGGCCTCGCCAACGCGGTTGCGTCCCCCCGTCTTGGCGGCGTAGAGCGCCGCGTCGGCGGCGGCGAGCAACTGGTCGGCGCTGGCATTCGCATCGGGGATGCAGGTGGCGACACCCAGGCTGACGGTGACCGTGGCGGCGACCGATGAGGTCTCGTGCGGAATGCCCAGCGCCGCGACGGCCTGGCGCAGGGCTTCGGCCTTTCTGGCAGCGCCGGCCGGGCTGCAATCGGGCAGTAGGCAGACGAATTCCTCGCCGCCATAGCGCGCCACCAGATCGTGGGAGCGGCCGAGGCTGCCCTTGATGACGGCGGCGACCCGCTGCAGGCAGGCATCGCCGGCCTGGTGGCCGTAGCGGTCGTTGTAGCGCTTGAAGTGGTCGATGTCGATCATGATCAGGGTCAGCGGTCCCGTGCCGCGCCGGCAGTGCCGCCATTCGGCCTGGAGGCTTTCATCGAAACGCCGACGGTTGGCCACGCCGGTCAGGCCGTCGATGAAGGCGAGGCTGCGCAGCAGGTCGGCCTGGGCTTTCAGCGTCAGATGGGTGCGCACGCGGGCGCGCACCACGGCGCGATTGACTGGCTTGACGATGAAATCCACGCCGCCTGCTTCCAGCGCGCGGGTTTCGTCCGCCGGGTCTTCCTGGGCGGTGACAAAAATGACCGGAATATCGGCTGTGCTGGCATCGGCCTTGAGGCGGCGGCAAACTTCCAGTCCGTCCATCTCCGGCATCATCACGTCGAGCAGAATCAGGTCGGGCGGATCGCGGCGGCAAAAATCGAGCGCCTGCTCGCCGCTGGTGGCCATGAATACCTCGTGATCGGCTTGAAACGCCTGGTAGAGCGCCTGGATGTTGATCGGCTGGTCATCGACGACCAGCAAGCGCGGACGGACCGGCAGGATGCCGGGCGCGACCGGTTCGGCAAGGCTAGTGTTCATGATGCCAGTGTGCTCCTGAGCGACTGGCTGGCGGCCAGCGCGGCGGTGAAATCCATCTGGGCGATGGCGGTGTCGATGGGCGTGAGTTTAGCGCCGAGAGCGGCGCCGTAGGCTTTTTGCAGCGCGGCATGGGTATCGAGGGCGCGCAGATTCTTGTCGGCGAGCAGCGCTTCGAGGTTTTCCAGAGCGGCGCACAGATGCGCGATGTTGGCGGGTGGCTCGGCCAAGCCGGGTGTCGGCGCGGGCACGAACAGCGCGGCAACGCCGTCCAGCACCGTCAGTGCTTCATCGAGCGCGCTATCCAGGCGCGCTTGCAGGGTGGCGCAATTCTTGCCGTTTTTCAGCTCGGTTTCGGCGTTGCGGGCAAAGTCGGCCAGCGCGCTGGCGCCCAGCGTGCCGGCGAGCCCCTTGAGTGTGTGCATTTCGCGCGCCGCGTCGGCCAGGTCATCCTGCTGCAGCGCCTGCCGCAGCCGCTCGCGCAGGGCGCGCTGATCCTGCCGGAAAAGTTCCAGCATCCTGACATAGGTCTCGCGCTGGTTGCCCAGCCGAGTCAGCGCGTCGGCCAGCGCAAAGCCGGGCGGCAGCTCGGGCAGCAGCAAAGCGGGGGCGGCCGGTTGCGTCTCTGGCGCGCCCGCGGCGTCCGCCGCGCCTGGGTTGTCCGCCGTGCGAGGGCAATGCCGCAGCAGCGCGGCGACCAGCGTCTCTACGTTGATCGGTTTGCCCACGTGGTCGTTCATGCCGACGGCCAGACAATTTTCGCGATCGGCGGGCATGACGTTCGCGGTCATGGCGATGATCGGCAACGCCAGGAGGCCCATTTCTTTCCGCAGGATCTGCGTGGCCGCGAAGCCGTCCATCTCGGGCATCTGGAGGTCCATCAACACGGCGTCATAGGGGTGCTTGGTGCTGGCGACGCGTTCGATGCCGAGGTGGCCGTTGCCCGCCACGTCGACGTGGGCGCCCTGGAGCGTCAGCAGTTCGCGCGCCACCTGCTGGTTGGTCACGTTGTCTTCCACCAGCAGGAGGCGCAGACCAGCCAGCGGGCGTGTCAGCGGCCGCCGGACGGCGCGGCGATCGAGTGCCGTGGCGCTGTCGGCGCGGGCATTGGCCAGGGCATCGAACAGCATCGAGGTGGTGACCGGCTTGACCAGGAAACCGTCGAGCGGATTGGCGGGCGAGTCCAGCCGGTCGGCCAGCATTTCGCGGCCGTGGGCGGTGACCATGATGATGACCGGCGTTTGTCCGTCGCGGCGGCGCGCGCGGATGCGTAGCGCGGTTTCCCAGCCGTCCATGCCGGGCATCTGCCAGTCGACAAAAATGGCGTCGTAGGCGGGCTGGCCGTCGGCTGCGGCTTCCAGTCGGGCAAGCGCGGCGGTGCCGCTTTCCGCCGTGTCGGCCCGCCAGCCCAGCCGCGCCACCATGTCGGTGAGCACGGCGCGGGCGGTGGCGTTGTCGTCGACGATCAGCACGCGGAGCGGTTGAGGTTGCCCGGCGGCGGCGCGCCGCAAGCCCTCGCCGGCCGCGGCAACGCACGCGAATTCGAGGACGAAGGCAAAGCGGCTGCCGCGTCCTTCGCCCCAGGCCGTGCTGGTGACCGTCAGTTCGCCGCCCATCAGCCGCACCAGGCGGCGGCTGATCGCCAGCCCGAGGCCGGTGCCGCCAAACCGCCGGCTGGTCGAAGCCTCGGCCTGGGTGAAGCCGGCGAAAATGCTTTCCAGCTGATCGGCGGCAATGCCGATGCCGGTGTCCTGGACCGCGAATTCGATGCGCACCCGTTCCGCGGTGCCGGGCAGGCGCTTCAGGCGCAGCACTACCTCACCCTGTGCGGTGAATTTGATGGCGTTGCCGACGAGATTGAGCAGCACCTGTTGTAGGCGCAGGGCGTCGCCGTAAAGCACGCGGGGGATGGCGGCATCGATGTCGAAGAGCACCTCCACGTCCTTCCGGAGGACGGCGGAAGAAAGCACCACCGACAGGTTGCGCAGCAGTTGGTCGAGGCGGAAGGGCGCGGACTCCAGCGTCATTTTGTCGGCATCGATCTTGGAGAAATCGAGGATGTCGTTGAGGATGCCCAGCAGCGACTCGGCCGCCGTCCGCGCTTTCTGCGTGTAATCCTGTTGCCGGCCGGTTTGCTCGGTATGTTGCAGGAGTTGCAGCAGCCCGAGCACCGCGCTCATCGGCGTGCGGATTTCGTGGCTCATGTTGGCGAGAAACTGGCTCTTGGCGCGGCTCGCCGCTTCGGCGGCGAGTTTGGCCTCGACCAGCGCCGCGTGCGCCGCGGCGGCTTCCTCTGCCGCGCCGCGGCGCCGCAGTTGCAGCAGATACAGGCCGGCAACGGAAGAGAGCGCCAGCAGGCCGAACAGCCCACCGCGGATCCGGGCGTCGCGCCGCCATGGCGCATACAGAGCATCCTGGTCGCGGGCGACGGCAACGATCAGTTCATGGTCCATGAACAGGTCGGCGGGGTTCAGGGTCCGATGCGCCACGATGCGCTGTTCGCCCCGGGTATGGGTGGCGCCGGTCATTACCGTTCCCATTTTCCCGCTGGCGATGTGACGGGAGAATAATGAGTCGGGCGTGACCAGGTTTATGCCGCCCGATCCTTCCCGGTCGGGGAGTCGCATGAACAGGGTGCCGCTGCCATGCGCGACGGCCGCCCACATGTCCGGCGCATACAGCACCGAGCCGAGCAGGACCTTGAATTCCTCGGGATCGATGGAGGCCATGACGACGCCGGCGAATTCGCCGCGCGGGCCGACGATCATGCGCGACACGCTGAAGAGGTAAGGGCCCAGCACGCTCTTGTAGGGCGGGCTGACAAACAGCGTGTCCGGGTTGGGCTTGTCGCGCGCCGCCGTGAAATAGTCGCGATGGCTGAAATTCCGGTCGAGGAGCTCCGTGCGGCTGGAGGCGCGCACATTGCCAGTGGCATCGAGAATCAGCAGGGTACGCACGCCCGACAGGGCGTCCGTGAAAGCGGCGAGGCGGCGGCTGGCCAGATGCATGCCGCTCTTTTCCTTTCGCCAGACCGGCAATTCCTCGCGCACATTGTCCAGCGCGCGGTTGATTGCGAAGAGCTGGCGGCCGAAGTTGTCGTGCACGACCCGCGCCTGGGCGGCGAGCCGCTCGGCTTCGCGGTTGCCGATGGCCGTGTGCTCTTCGAACAGCGAATAGGCGACGAAGCCGCCCAGCACCAGCAGCACGCTGGCGAGCAGCAGCCATTCGGTCAGGAAGGAAGTGGGGCGATGGGTGGCGGCATTCACCCGCGCATCATACGACGGACGGGCGAACGCGCATAGGACTAATGTGATAGCCGTGCGCACCAGCCCTCGATGGCCGCGCGCATTGCCAGCGGTTGTTCCGTCGGAATCCAGTGCTGCGCCGCGATGCGCTCGATGCGGCAGGCGGGCAGGGCTTTGATCAGACTGGCGGTGATTTCGGGATCGCTGAACGTGCCGCCCGCCGACAGCAGCGCCAGGGTCGGCGCGGGGATGGCCGCGAGTTCGGGCAGCGGGCCGGTGACGGCGACGAGGTCCTGCAGGTATATCCCCGTCGGCAGGCTGCGCAGGTCTTCCAGCGGCGCAGCGTAGCGCGCCTGCGGGAAGGCGCCGCCGGCGGCGGCCATTGCCGCGCGCGCGGCGCGGTCGAGTTCGGCCAGATCGAGTTGCGCGAGTCGCCGCCGGTGCAGACCTAGCGCGGCAAGTGCCGTGAGCAGGGGCACGAGCGCGGCGCAGAGCGGACGCCAGGCGGCGACTTTCGCCAGCGTGCCGGCGAGCGCCTGGCGGAACATCGGCTCGATCAGCACCAGCCCGGCGACCCGCTCCGGCGCGCGGTGGGCGAACCACAACGCGAGGTTGGCGCCCAGGCAGTGGCCGACCAGCACCGCTTGCGGCACGTCCGCCGCTTCGAGCAGTGCCGCCAGGTCGTCGCACCAGACCTGCATGCCGACGTGGCCGCGGTACAGCGAAGCACCGTGGCCGCGCAGGTCGAGGCGCAGCAAGTCCCAGCTTTCCGCCAACCGCGTCGTCGCCACGAACTCCGACCAGCGCGTCAGATTGCTGGCCAGTCCGTGGATGAGGACGACCGTGCGGCGCGGCGCGCCCTGCCGCGTCAGCCGGTAGGCGATGCGAACGCCGTCGTCCGTCGTGAATGTCCTGGCCGCTTCCATGTCCGCTTTCGCCGCGTCGACAAAAACGCATTCTGCCTGATTGGCTTTGTCGCTGCGCGCCGACTTTGGCAATGAAAAAGCCCCACGGGTTTCCCCGTGAGGCTCCTTCCATCCACTCCCTCTGTGTCGAGGAATCAGTGAAACTGCTCTTCCTCCGTCGAGCCGGTCAGCGCCTTGACGTTGGACGCCCCGCCCTGAATCGCGGTGGTGACGTCGTCGAAGTAGCCGGTGCCGACTTCCTGCTGGTGCGAGACGAAGGTGTAACCCTGCTCGCGGGCCTTGAATTCCGGCTCCTGCACCATCTCCACGTAGTGCTTCATGCCTTCGCCCTTCGCGTAGGCGTGGGCGAACTGGAAGGTGTTGAACCAGTTGATGTGGATGCCGGCCAGCGTGATGAACTGGTACTTGTAGCCCATCGCCGCAATATCCTCCTGGAAGCTGGCGATGGCTTTGTCGTCGAGATTTTTCTTCCAGTTGAAGGAAGGCGAGCAGTTGTAGGCGAGCAGTTTGCCGGGGCACTTGGCCAGCACGGCCTGGGCGAATTCACGGGCAAAGCCGAGGTCGGGCTTGCCGGTTTCGCACCACACCAGGTCGGCATAGGGCGCGTAGGCGACGCCTCGGCTGATCGACTGTTCGAGGCCGTTCCTGACGCGATAAAAACCTTCCTGGGTGCGCTCGCCGGTGAGGAAAGGCTGGTCGTTGGCATCGTGGTCGGAGGTCATGAGATTGGCGGCTTCGGCATCGGTGCGGGCGAGGACGACGGTGGGCACGCCCATCACATCGGCGGCGAAGCGCGCGGCAGTCAGCTTCTCGACCGCTTCATTGGTGGGCACCAGCACCTTGCCGCCCATGTGGCCGCACTTTTTCGCGGCGGCGAGCTGGTCCTCGAAGTGCACGGCGGCGGCGCCGGCGCTGATCATGTTCTTCATCAGCTCGAAGGCGTTGAGCACGCCGCCAAAGCCGGCTTCGGCATCCGCGACGATCGGCAGGAAGTAGTCGATGAATTCCTTGTCGCCGGGATTGATGCCGCGCGACCACTGGATTTCGTCGGCGCGCTTGAAGGTGTTGTTGATGCGGCGCACCATCGTCGGTACCGAGTCGTAGGCATAGAGCGACTGGTCCGGGTACATGGTTTCGGAGCTGTTGCCGTCCGCCGCCACCTGCCAGCCGGACAGATAGACGGCCTCCAGGCCGGCCTTGGCCTGCTGCATGGCCTGGCCGGCGGTGATGGCGCCGAAGGCATTGACGTAACCCTTCTTGGCGCCGCCATTGACCAGATGCCAGAGCTTTTCGGCGCCGCGCCGGGCCAGCGTGTATTCGATCTGGAGGGAGCCGCGCAGGCGCACGACAGCGGCGGCGGAGTAATCGCGCTTGACGTTTTTCCAGCGGGGATTGGTGGCCCAGTCTTTTTCCAGGGCGGCGATTTGAGTTTGGCGATCGGTCATGTTTTTGTCCTCTCTTGATGGGGGAGTCGGGTTGGGGAGGTGTCTGTTGGTGTGACAGTGCAACAAAGTATAAAGTGGTTTTTGCAAAGTAACAAGTATCTTATATAAGACATATGTTAGATAGTTTTAATGGGTGCATCAGCCAGGCGCAGGGTTGAAATTACGGCGGTATCCGACAAAAACGCCTCCGCGGATTGCTCCGCGGAGGCGCTGCCTGCAAAGTCGGCGCTGGCGGGACGGCGCCAGTCTAGAGTTTGACGCTATCCGCCACTTCCTTGAACTCGGGGATCTGGTCGAAGTTCATATACCGATAGACATCCGCCGCCTTGGCTTCGAGGGTCTTGACCTGGGCCATGTACTCGGCCGGTGTCGGAATCTTGCCCAGCAGTGCGCAGACCGCCGCGAGTTCGGCGGAGGACAGATAGACGCGGGTGTCGATACCGAGCCGGTTGGGGAAGTTGCGCGTCGAGGTTGATACCGCCGTGCTGCCCTTCTTGATCTGCGCCTGGTTGCCCATGCACAGCGAGCAGCCGGGCATTTCCATGCGCGCGCCGGATTTGCCGAGGACCGAGTAGTAGCCTTCCTCGTTGAGCATCATCGCGTCCATCTTGGTCGGCGGGGCGATCCACAGGCGCGTGGGGAGATCGCTCTGGCCGTCGAGGATCTTGCCGGCGGCACGGAAGTGGCCGATGTTGGTCATGCACGAGCCGATGAAAACCTCGTCGATCTTGTCGCCCTGCACCGCGGAAAGCGGCTTGACGTCATCCGGGTCGTTGGGGCAGGCGAGCAGCGGCTCAGTGATCTCGTTCATGTCGATCTCGATCACGGCGGCATACTCGGCGTCGGCATCGGGGGCGAGCAGGGTGCCGTTCTCGATCCAGTCTTCCATTGCCTGGATGCGGCGGGCGAGGGTGCGGCGGTCTTCGTAGCCCTCGGCAATCATCCATTTCATCAGGGTGGCATTGGAGCGCAGATATTCGACGATGGGCGCCTTGTCGAGCCGCACCGAGCAGCCGGCGGCGGAACGCTCGGCCGAGGCATCGGTGAGCTCGAAAGCCTGCTCGATCTTGAGGTCGGGCAATCCTTCGATTTCGAGGATGCGACCGGAGAAGATGTTCTTCTTGCCTTGCTTCTCGACGGTCAGCAGGCCGGCCTGGAGGGCGTAGTAGGGGATGGCGTTGACCATGTCGCGCAGGGTGATGCCGGGCTGCAGTTTGCCCTTGAAGCGCACCAGCACCGATTCGGGCATGTCGAGCGGCATTACGCCGGTCGCTGCCGCAAACGCCACGAGGCCGGAGCCGGCGGGGAAGGAAATGCCGATGGGGAAACGCGTGTGGCTGTCGCCGCCGGTGCCGACGGTGTCGGGCAGCAGGAAGCGGTTCAGCCAACTGTGGATGATGCCGTCGCCGGGCTTGAGCGCAATGCCGCCGCGGGCGGTCATGAAGCTCGGCAGGGTGCGATGCGTCTTGACGTCCACCAGTTTTGGATAGGCGGCGGTGTGGCAGAAGGACTGCATCACCAGGTCGGCGGAGAAGCCGAGACAGGCGAGGTCTTTCAGTTCGTCGCGGGTCATCGGGCCGGTGGTGTCCTGGCTGCCGACGCTGGTCATCTTCGGTTCGCAGTAGGCGCCGGGGCGAACACCTTTGCCGGCGGGAAGGCCACAGGCGCGGCCGACCATCTTCTGCGCCAGCGAGAAGCCCTTGCCGGTATCGGCGGGGACGCCGGGCAGGCGGAACAGCGTGGATACAGGCAGGCCGAGAAATTCACGCGCCTTGGCGGTGAGGCCGCGGCCGATGATCAGGTTGATGCGGCCGCCGGCGCGCACCTCGTCGAAAATGACGTCGGACTTGACCTTGAAGGTGGCGATGACCGCGCCGTTCTTCAGCGCCTTGCCCTCAAACGGGCGCAGTTCGACGGTGTCGCCCATCTCCATTTGCGAGACGTCGAGTTCGATCGGCAATGCGCCCGCGTCTTCCATGGTGTTGTAGAAGATCGGCGCGATCTTGCTGCCGAGGCAGACGCCGCCGAAGCGCTTGTTGGGGACGCAGGGGATGTCCTCGCCGGTGAACCACAGCACGGAGTTGGTGGCGGATTTGCGCGATGAGCCGGTGCCGACCACGTCGCCGACATAGGCGACGAGATGGCCTGTTGCTTTAAGTCCCTCCAGCTGCTTGAGCGGGCCGCGTTCGCCGGGTTGGTCGGGCTCGATGCCGGGGCGCGGGTTCTTCAGCATGGCCAGCGCGTGGAGCGGAATGTCGGGGCGGCTCCAGGCGTCGGGCGCCGGGGAAAGGTCGTCGGTGTTGGTTTCGCCGCTGACCTTGAAGATGGTGACTTTGAGCGATTGCGGAACTTCGGGACGTGAAGTGAACCACTCGGCGTCGGCCCAGGACTGCATGACGGCCTTGGCGTTGGCGCTACCCGCCTTGACCTTGTCGGCGACATCGTGGAAGGCATCGAACATCAGCAGGGTTTTCTTGAGCGCGTCCGCAGCAACCGCGCCGCACTCGGCGTCGTCAAGCAAGTCGATCAAGGGCTTGACGTTGTAGCCGCCGAGCATGGTGCCGAGCAGTTCGGTCGCCTTGGCGCGCGAGATCAGCGCACACGCCGTCTCGCCAGCGCCGACTTTTGCCAGGAACTTAGCCTTGACCTCGGCGGCGTCATCCACGCCGGCCGGCACGCGATAGGTGAGCAGATCGACGAGAAAAGCTTCTTCGCCCGCCGGGGGATTCTTCAGCAGTTCAACCAGTTCGACGGTCTGCTGCTTTGTCAGCGGCAGGGGCGGGATGCCTTGCGCGGCGCGGGTGGCCACGTGGGCACGATAGGCTTCGAGCATGGGTTTTCCTTTTTTCTCCGAGGGATTATTTGCAGTCGCCAAGTCGGCGGCCTTTTATGTTCGAGTTCATTTCGCCCATGCCCTGGTCGGGGTCCATGCGCATTTTTTGTTCAAAGCTGAAGGAAGTCGGGGCCATCGCGCCCTTGATCGTGCCGGTCAGCTTGCCGCCGCCTTCCATGTTGCAGGTCATGTCGTAGCTGATGTTGCCGCCGGACTGCTTCATGTTGGCGATGGAGCATTTGCTTTTTTCATCCATCTTGTATTGCTTGCCGTCGGCGATGTCCTTGGCGGTATAGCAATGCGTGTATTTGCCGCCGGGCATTTCCATGCCCTGCATCTTCATGGTGGTGGCGATTTCCCAGAGGCCGGGTTTCATTTCCTGGGCGTGGGCGAGCAGGGCAAAACCAGCGAACAGCAATGCGGCGAGCAGTCGGGTCATGATGAGTCTCCTTGAGTGGGTGCGTGGTCAAAGAAATGTTCGCGCGCGGCGCGCGGCAGCGGCGTGCCGGTGAGTCGCGCGCGTTGCAGCAGTTCCCAATAGTAGCGGTAGGAGGCGCGGTCGTGCAGCCGACCGTCGACCTGGATCGGCCCCCAGTCGGCGGCGGCGGCGGCGCACAGGATGTCCGTCGCCACGCCGACTTCGGCGAAATTCGGCCGCATGGCCGCGATGATCGGTTCGATCTGGTCGGGATGAATGCTCCACATGCGCAGAAAGCCGAATTCATGGCGGGCGCGACGCGCATCGGCGGCCACCTCCTTGAGGTCGCGGAAATCGGTGGTGACGTTGTGGGTCGGTACCTTGCCGTGGGCGAGGGCCGCCGTCGCCGTCTCGCACTTGGCGCGAATGATGAGCGGATGTTCGAACTGTCCCGGCGCATGCATCGCGTAGGCGGGAATCGCGCCGTGGTGGGCGCTGACATAGTCCAGCAGGCCGAAGTCGAGCGTTTCGACCTCGGGCAGGGCGGCGATCTGCCAGGCCTCGTGCAATGCGCCGGGCGTTTCGATCAGCACATGCACGGGGATCTCGTGCGTGATGTGGTGGCGCGCGCGGCAGGCCGCGAGCGCCGCGATCTGTTCCGCCACATCGGCCGCGCACTCCGCCTTGGGCAGCACAAGATAGGCGAGGCTCCAGCCCGCATTGCCGACAATGATTTCCAGTTCGTCCCGCCAGGCCGGATGCCGCGCGTCATGAATGCGCGCGCCCAGGCGGTCGAAGCGGTTGTCGCTGGAGTTGATCAGCGCGGCAATCAGCGCGGCCTGCTCGCGTTCCCCGCCCACCGGCGCGCCATCCTCGCAATCGGCGGTAACGTCAAACAACGGCACGCCCGCGTTTTGCAGGGAGTTTTGCAGTTCCAGCGCCTTGCGCAGGTGCTTCTCGCTACCGGCATAATGTTCGCAGGCGGCCAATGCGGGAAACGGCCGGCCGCCCGCGTAGAGCACTTCGGAAGGAGGAGGGGCGGCCCTCCGTCCCCCAGCCTCTTCCTCGCGGAAGTGGAGACTGCTGGCTGGCTGCGCCAAACCGTTATGGGTCATCAGGCAAACAGATGCTTGACGCCGTCCCGCTCTTCGCGGAGTTCCTGGAGCGTGGCGTCCATTTTCTCGCGGGAGAAGGCGTCGATTTCGAGACTCTTGACCACTTCCCATTTGCCGCCCGCGCAGGTGCGGGGCATGCCGTGGATCATGCCTTCCGGGATGTCGTGGGAGCCGTCGGAAACCACGCCCATCGTCACCCGCTGGCCGATGGCGCTGCCCTGCTCGGTGAAGATCTTGGCGTTTTCGAGCAGCAGGTCCTTGCGCTCCATGCCCGGGCCGCGCGGCTTGGCGCCGACCAGCTGCGCCTGCTGGACGTCCTTGAAAGCGACCAGCGGATCGCTGGTGCCGATCATGTCGGCCAGGAGCGGGAAGGCGCAGTCTTCGAGTTCCATCATCACGCCCTTCAGCGCGGCCTGCGCTTTTTCCAGGGGCAGTTCGAGCATTTGCAGGATGACGGGCTGATCCTTGCCGAGCATTTCGCCGCTGGCGATGCGGAACGGCAGGGCGTAACCGATTTGTCCGGCGGCGCCGGTCACTGCGACTCGAATGGGGCGGTTGGTGGGGAGGCCATGATGAGAAACTCCTTGAATTTGGCGGGGAATTGAAGGGCGAGTAAAGGTGGGAAATCATAGTGCGCGTTGCCGCGCTGTGTCAATATCTGTCTTATATCATCTATAAGATATAAGCTAATCTATGGACGCGGAAAAACTTTTATGGTTCAATCTATTTCCATGTTGCCCCAGATACCCGTGGATTCTCCCACTTTTAGCCCGCTCTACCGTCAGATCAAAGACCTGATCTTGCAGGCGCTCGACAATGGCGAGTGGCTGCCCGGCGCGGCGATCCCGAGCGAGATCGAGCTGGCGGCGCGTTTTCATGTCAGCCAGGGCACCGTGCGCAAGGCCATCGACGAGATGGCCGCCGATAATCTGCTGGTGCGGCGCCAGGGCAAGGGCACCTACGTTGCGAGCCATAGCGACCCGCGCGCGTTTTTCCGTTTTTTGCGCCTGACCCCGCTGGCCGGGGGGATCGAGCCGTCGAAGAGCGTGCCGCTCGAATGCTGGCGCGCCAAGGCGGGCACCGAAGCCGTGCGCGTGCTGGGGCTCAAGATGGGCGAACCGATCATCATCGTGCGGCGCCTGCTTGAATTTGCCGACAAGCCGGTGGTTGTCGATGAGATCTATCTGCCGGGCGACGTGTTCCCGGGCTTGACGCTGGACGTGCTCAAGGAGTCCACCGGGTCGCTCTACAGCATGTTCGAGACGAAATTCGGCGTGCGCATGATCCGCGCCGAGGAGCGGCTGCGCGCTGTGGCGGCCGACCGCGCCACCGCCGAACTCCTGAATGTTCCCGAGGGCAGCCCGCTCCTGTCGGTGGAGCGCATCAGCTTCACCTACGGCGACCGTCCGGTGGAGTGGCGGCGCGGCTTGTATTCGACGGCGGAGCACTGTTATCTGAATGAATTAAGTTAGGATTCTGCACTGCAGCAAAATTGGAGCGTCAGTAATGGCAGCGTTGAATAAAAAACGACCCAAGTATCTGAACTTAATGAAAATCAAGCTGCCCATCGCGGGCATTGCGTCGATTTTGCACCGCGTCAGCGGCGTCGGCCTGTTCATGATGTTGCCGTTGCTGGTCTGGCTGCTGGAGCTTTCCTTGCATTCACCAGAGAGCTTCGAGGCAATGAAGCAAGTTGCCGCCCATCCATCGCTCAAGTTGATCCTGATCGGCTTGCTGTGGGCCTTGCTGCACCATTTCTGCATGGGCATCCGCATCCTGCTGATCGACGTGCATGTCGGCGTCGATAAGGCGCAGGCCAGCAGCTCGGCGAAGATGGTGCTGGCCGTCAGCCTGCCGCTGACCTTGATCGTGGGGGCCAAGCTATGGTGAATCGCAAACTGGTCGGCGCCCACTATGGCCTGCTGGACTGGCTCGTCCAGCGCGTTACCGGCGTCGTCATGGCGGCATACACCGCAATCGTGGCCTATGCGCTGGTGCAGGGGGCGGGGTCGAGTTATGAGCGCTGGCTTGCTTTCATGTCTTCAACTTCCATGCGTTTCATCAGCTTTTTGTGCGTCGTCAGCCTGTGCTGGCATGCCTGGATCGGCGTGCGCGACACCTGGATGGATTATGTCCAGCCTGCCGGCATCAAGCTCACCCTGCATGTGCTGACCGTGTTGTCGGTGATCGGCTGTGGCGGCTGGGCGGTACAAATTCTCTGGAGGCTGTAAGTGAAGGTTACTGTCCGTAATTTCGACGCCGTGATTGTCGGCGCAGGCGGCGCCGGTCTGCGCGCCGCCATCCAGCTTTCCGAGGCCGGGCTGAAGACGGCTGTGCTGACCAAGGTGTTTCCGACCCGCTCGCATACCGTGGCGGCGCAGGGCGGCATCGCCGCCAGCCTGGGCAACTCCGAGCCAGACCATTGGCATTGGCACATGTACGACACCGTCAAGGGTTCCGACTGGCTCGGCGACCAGGACGCCATCGAGTTCATGTGCAAAAAAGCCAACGAGGTGGTGATCGAACTCGAACACTACGGCATGCCCTTCGACCGGCTCGACAACGGCCGCATCTACCAGCGCCCGTTTGGCGGCCACATGTCGAACTTCGGCGAGAAGCCGGTGCGCCGTTCCTGCGCCGCGGCCGACCGCACCGGACACGCCATGCTGCACGCCATGTATCAGCGCAACGTCCGCGCCAATACGCAATTCTTTGTCGAATGGCTGGCGCTCGACCTGATCCGGGACGCCGCCGGGGATGCGCTGGGCGTGATCGCCATGGAAATGGAAAGCGGGGAACTGGTGGCCTTCCATGCCAAGGCCACCATCCTGGCCACGGGCGGCGCCGGGCGCATTTATTACTCGTCGACCAATGCCTTCATCAACACCGGCGACGGACTCGGCATGGCGGCGCGCGCCGGCATTCCGCTGGAGGACATGGAATTCTGGCAGTTCCACCCGACGGGCGTGGCGGGCGCCGGGGTGCTGATCACCGAAGGCGTGCGCGGCGAGGGCGGCATTTTGCGGAACAGCCTGGGTGAACGTTTCATGGAACGCTACGCCCCCAACGCCAAGGACCTGGCCTCGCGCGACGTGGTGTCGCGGGCGATGGTCACCGAGATCAATGAAGGTCGCGGCTGCGGGCCGAACAAGGATTTCGTGCTGCTCGACATCACCCACCTGCCGCCGGAAACCATCATGAAGCGGCTGCCGGGCATCCATGAAATCGCCGTGCAGTTCGCCGGGGTCGATGCGCTGCGCGAGCCGATCCCCGTGGTGCCCACCTGTCATTATCAGATGGGCGGCATTCCGACCAACTTCAAGGGGCAGGTGGTGGTGCCGGGCAAGCGCAGCCAGAACGAGATCGTTTCCGGTTTGTATGCCGCCGGCGAATGCGCCTGCGCTTCGGTGCATGGCGCGAACCGGCTCGGCACCAACTCGCTGCTTGATTTGCTGGTCTTCGGTAAATCGGCCGGTGAGTCGGCGGTCGAAGCATTGCAACAATCGCCCAAGGCGCACAAGGAACTGCCGGCCGATGCGTTCGAGCAAACCCTGGCGCGCCTGAACCGGCTGAATACGCAGAAAGACGGCGCCAGCGTGCATGAGACGCAACTGGCCATGCAGCGCACCATGCAGAAACACGCCGGGGTATTCCGTTTTGCCGATCTGCTGAAGGAAGGCGTGCAGAAGATCATCGCGGTGCAGAAGGATGTCGCGCGCACCGCGATCCAGGACAAATCGCAGGTCTTCAACACGGCGCGCGTCGAGGCGCTGGAGCTCGACAACCTGATCGAGGCGGCGGTGGCGACCATGGTTTCCGCCGAGGCGCGCAAGGAAAGTCGCGGGGCGCATGTGCGCGATGACGCGCCCGACACGCCCGAGCGTCCGGATGGCCGCGACGATGTCAACTGGCTCAAGCACAGCCTGTGGTTCAAGGCGATTGGTACGGAAATGAGTCGTCTGGAATACAAGTCGGTCACCCTGCGACCGCTGACGGTCGACACCATCGCGCTCAAGAAGCGCGCTTACTGAGAGCAAGAGATCGACGATGACAGCGCGTATTCTCAAATTCAATCTCTACCGCTACGATCCCGACGTGGATCGCAAGCCCTACATGCAGGACATCGAAGTGGCAGTGGACGCCACCGACCGCAAACTGCTCGATGCGCTGGTCAAGCTGAAAGCCAAGGACGACTCGATCGCCTTCCGCCGTTCCTGCCGCGAAGGCGTGTGCGGTTCGGACGGGATGAACATCAACGGTGTCAACGGTCTGGCCTGTCTCGCCGATCTCAACAACTTTCCCGACGGCAAGCCGATTGTCCTGCGCCCGTTGCCGGGGCTGCCGGTGATCCGCGACCTGATCGTCGACATGACGCAGTTTTTCAAGCAGTACCATTCGATCAAGCCCTACCTGATCAACCACGATCCGCTGCCCGAGCGCGAGCGCCTGCAATCGCCCGCAGAGCGCGAGGAACTGGATGGTCTCTACGAGTGCATCCTCTGCGCCTGCTGCTCGACGGCCTGCCCCACCTTCTGGTGGAACCCCGACAAATTCGTCGGCCCGGCCGGTCTGCTGGCGGCCTACCGCTTCATTGCCGACACGCGCGACCAGGCCACCAACGAGCGGCTGGACAACCTGGAAGACCCGTACCGGCTGTTCCGTTGCCATACCATCATGAATTGTGTCGAGGTCTGCCCGAAGGGGCTCAATCCCACCAAGGCCATCGGCAAGATCAAGGACATGATGGTACGCCGTATCATCTAGCGATGAACGAACAGCAGCGCGTGCGGAGCGAACGGCTGCGCTGGCAAAGTCGGCGGGCGTTGCTGGAGCTGGATCTGGTCTTGCGGCGTTTCTGGCAACAACGGCCGGAGCCGCTGGGCGACGCGCAGGCCGCGGTCCTCGAAAGTCTGCTGGCCATGGAAGACCACGATTTGTGGGAATTGTTAAGCGGTCGGCAAGACGCCGCCGATCGAGAGACGCATGCAATGGTCGTGCTGCTGCGGCAGCCGGCAAATTGAAATTTCGCATCATTCAGGAGCCTGTCATGACACAACGCAACGCCACCTTTAACTTCAACGGCAAGACCGCCGAATTTCCGGTTTATTCCGGCAGCATTGGCCCGGATGTGGTCGACATCACCAAGCTGTATGCCCAGACCGGCGCCTTCACCTACGACCCGGGCTTCATGTCCACGGCGGCGTGCAAATCGTCGATCACCTACATCGACGGCGACAAGGGCGAATTGCTGTATCGCGGTTATCCCATCGAGCAACTGGCCGCGCAGTGCGATTTCATGGAAGTCTGCTATCTGTTGAAGAACGGCGAGTTGCCAAAACAGGCCGAATATGACGAGTGGGTCGTCAAGGTGCGGCGCCACACCATGGTGCATGACCAGTTGACCAAGTTTTACAGCGGTTTTCGTCGCGACGCCCACCCGATGGCGGTGATGGTTGGTGTGGCTGGCGGCCTCTCGGCCTTCTATCACGACTCGCTCGACATCAGCAATGCCGAGCACCGCCAGACCGCCGCGCTGCGCCTGATCGCCAAGATGCCGACCATCACGGCGATGGCTTACCGCTACAACAACGGCCTGCCGTTCATGTACCCGAAGAACGAATACGACTACGCGACCAATTTCCTCTACATGATGTTCGCCAATCCCTGCGAGGAGTTCAAGCCGAATCCGGTGCTCTCGCGGGCGCTCGACCGCATCCTGATCCTGCACGCCGACCACGAGCAGAATGCCTCGACCTCGACGGTGCGGCTGGCGGGTTCCTCCGGCGCCAATCCCTTCGCCTGCATCGCCGCCGGCATCGCCTGCCTGTGGGGCCCGGCGCACGGCGGCGCCAACGAAGCCTGCCTGAAGATGCTGGAGGAGATCGGCGACGTGTCGCGCGTCGGCGAATACATCAAGCGCGCCAAGGACAAGAACGATTCCTTCAAGCTGATGGGTTTCGGCCACCGCGTCTACAAGAATTTCGACCCGCGCGCCAAGCTGATGCGCGAAACCTGTCATGAGGTTCTCAACGAACTGGGCCTGCACGATGACCCGCTGTTCAAGCTGGCGATTCAACTGGAGAAGATCGCCCTCGAGGACGAATACTTCATCGAGAAGAAGCTCTATCCAAACGTCGATTTCTACTCGGGAATCGTCCAGCGCGCGCTCGGCATCCCGACGCAGATGTTCACCGGCATCTTCGCCATGGCCCGCACCATCGGCTGGATCGCCCAGTGGAACGAGATGATCGGCGATCCGGAACAGAAAATCGGCCGCCCGCGCCAGCTTTACACCGGCGCCGCCCAGCGCAATGTGCCGGCAATGGACCAGCGCTAAGCGGTAAAAAGGGGACGCCGCGCGCCTCCTTTTTTTACGCCTATCCATTAACGGAGGTGCTGGCATGATGAATCAATTATTGTCCAACTCGTATCTCTACGGTGCCAACGCACCCTACGTCGAAGAGCTGTACGAGGCCTATTTGGCGAATCCCGCCGCCGTCGATGCGCCGTGGCGCGACTATTTCGACAAGCTGGCCAACCTGCCGGGCGTGGGGGCGTACCAGGGCCCGGATGTCGCGCACACGCCGGTCATCAACGGCTTTGCGCAGCGCGCCAAGGCGGGCACTTTGCACGCCGCGCCTGCGACCCCGCCGCAGGCCGCCGAAAAGCAGATCAAGGTGTTGCAGCTCATCACCGCCTACCGCTTTCTCGGTAATCGCTGGGCGCAGCTCGATCCGCTGCAGCGCCATGAGCGCCCGGTAGTCGCCGAACTCGATCCGGCGTTTTATGGCTTTACCGAAGCCGATCTGTCGACGCCGTTTCACACCGGCTCTTTCGACATGGGCGCCGCCGCGTCGAGCTTGCGCGAAATTCTCGAAGCGCTGCGCCAGCGCTATTGTGGCCATATCGGCGCCGAGTACATGTATCTCGCGGATGTGGCGCAAAAGCGCTGGATCCAGTCGCGCTTTGAACCGGCGCGCGGCACGACGCGCTACAGCAACGCGGACAAGCGGCGTTTCCTCGGCGCCATCACCGCCGCCGAGACGCTGGAACGCTATCTCCACACCCGCTATGTCGGCCAGAAACGCTTCTCGCTGGAAGGCGGCGAATCGATGATCCTGGCGATGGACCAGTTGATTCGCACGGGCAGCAGCCTGGGCGTCAAGGAAATCGTCATCGGCATGGCGCATCGCGGCCGTCTCAATGTGCTGGTGAATACGCTGGGCAAGCAGCCGTCCATGTTGTTCGCCGAGTTCGAGGGCAAAAAAGCGGCGACGCTGTCGGCCGGCGACGTGAAATACCACATGGGCTATTCATCCGACATCGCCACGCCGAGCGGCCCGGTGCATCTGACGCTGGCCTTCAATCCCTCCCATCTCGAAATCGTCAATCCGGTGGTCGCCGGATCGGTGTATGCCCGTCAGGTGCGCCGTGGCGCGGCTGGCGAGCAGGAGGTGTTGCCGGTGTTGATCCACGGCGACGCCGCCGTGGCCGGCCAGGGCGTCAATCAGGAGATGCTCAACTTTTCGCAGACGCGTGGCTATGGCACCGGCGGCACGGTGCATCTCGTGGTGAACAACCAGATCGGTTTCACCACCTCCGACCCGCGCGACCTGCGCTCGTCGATCTACTGCACCGACATCTTCAAGATGGTCGAGGCGCCGATCTTTCACGTCAATGGCGACGACCCCGAGGCGGTCGCCTTCGTCACCCAGCTCGCCCTCGAATTCCGCCAGGAGTTCAAAAAGGACGTGGTGGTCGACATCGTCTGCTTCCGCAAGCTCGGCCACAACGAGCAGGACGAGCCAATGGTTACCCAGCCGCTGATGTACAAGAAAATCGCCGCGCACCCCGGCACGCGCCAGCTCTATGCCGACAAGCTGGCGAGCCAGGGCGTGCTGGCGCCCTTTGATGCCGAACAGATGATCAAGGATTACCGCGCCGCGCTGGATGCCGGCCATCACCTGTCGGATCGCGCCATCACCGACTACAAGAGCGCCATGGCGATCGACTGGGCGCCCCATGCCGGCGCGGTCTATACGGAAAAGTGCGACACCACGGTGGCCTTGAAGGAACTGCAACGTCTCGGCCAGCGCCTGACGGCGGTGCCGCCCAACTTCACTGTGCATCCACGCGTGCAGAAGATCCTCGACGACCGCCAGCAGATGACCGCGGGCGCCTTGCCGGTCGACTGGGGCATGGCGGAAAACCTCGCCTATGCCACCTTGCTGGCCGGGGGTTATGACGTGCGTATCTCGGGCGAGGATGTCGGGCGCGGCACCTTTTTCCATCGCCACGCCGCGATCCATGACCAGAACCGCGAAAAATGGGACGAGGGGGCCTGGTGGCCGCTCCAGGGGCTGCAGGACTCGCAGGGCAGGTCGCAGTGCTTCGATTCGGTGTTGTCCGAAGAAGCCGTGCTCGCCTTCGAATACGGTTACGCCACCGCCGCGCCGAATGAACTGGTGGTCTGGGAAGCACAGTTTGGCGATTTCGCCAACGGCGCCCAGGTGGTGATCGACCAGTTTCTGAGTTCGGGCGAAGCGAAGTGGGGTCGTTCCTGCGGGCTGGTACTGCTGCTGCCGCACGGCTACGAGGGCCAGGGGCCGGAGCATTCCTCGGCGCGTATCGAGCGCTACATGCAACTTTCCGCCGGCTTCAACTGGGAGGTCTGCTACCCGTCGAACGCGGCGCAGATCTTTCACCTGCTGCGCCGGCAGATGCTGCGCAAGCAGAGGAAGCCGCTGGTGGTGATGACGCCCAAATCGCTGCTGCGCCACAAGGAGGCTTGTTCGAGTATCGCGACGCTGACGGACGGCACCTTCCAGACCGTCATCGGCGAGGTGGCCGCGCTGGACGCCAAAAAGGTGACGCGCGTGGTCGTCTGCACCGGCCGGGTTTACTATGATCTGGTGGCCATGCGCCGCGAGCGCAAACTGGGCAATGTCGCGCTGCTGCGTGTCGAACAACTGTATCCTTTCGACGATCGCCGCCTGGCCGAGGAACTGGCGAAGTTCCCGAATTGCCAGGCGCTGGTATGGTGCCAGGAAGAGCCGGAAAACCAGGGTGCCTGGTATGCCAAGCAGCATCGTCTGATCCAGTTGGTGAAGAAGGGACAGGTCCTGAGCGTGGTGTCGCGCCCGGCCAGTTCCTCACCGGCGGTGGGCTACGCCGCGCGGCATCAGCAGGAACAAAAGGATGTCGTCGAAAATGCGCTCGGCCTGCGCAATTAATCATCCGGAGAGATCATGATCATCGAAGTCAAAGTTCCGCAACTGTCGGAATCCGTCGCCGAGGCGACGCTGGTCAGCTGGCACAAAAATATCGGCGATGCCGTCGCCCGCGACGAAAATCTGATCGACGTCGAGACCGACAAGGTGGTGCTGGAATTGCCAGCGCCCGCTGCCGGCGTGCTGGTCGAAGTCATCAAGGGCAACGGCGATGCCGTCATTTCCGGCGAGCTGATTGCGCGGATCGATACCGAGGCAAAGGCCGACGTTGCCGCGCCAGCCGCCAAGGCCGAAGCCAAGGCGGAAGCAACGGTCGTGGCTGCCGCAACCGCCAAAGCGGCGACCCCAGCAGCCGCCGGACCGGCGGCGCGCAAGGCGCTGGCTGAAAAAGGCCTGGCCGCCGCCGCAGTCGAGGGCAGCGGCCCGGGCGGGCGGGTCACCAAGGCGGATGTGCTTGGCGCGACCGCGCCGAAATCTGCGGCGGGCGCCGCTACTGCCGCCGTCACGCCAGCGCCGACTTTCACGAGCACGCTGCCACAACCGGCCGTCATCAATGCCGACGCCATCGTCGCCGGGCGCACCGAGCAGCGCGTGCCGATGTCGCGCCTGCGCGCCCGCGTTGCCGAGCGGCTGGTGCAGTCACAATCAACCAACGCCATCCTGACCACCTTCAACGAGGCGAACATGGCGCCAGTGATGGACCTGCGCAAGAAGTACGCCGAGAAGTTTGAAAAGGAACATGGCGTGCGCCTGGGTTTCATGGGCTTCTTTGTCAAGGCCGCCGTTGCCGCGCTGAAAAAGTTTCCGGTGTTGAACGCCTCGATCGATGGCAACGACATCGTCTATCACGGCTACTTCGACATCGGCATTGCCGTCAGCAGCCCGCGCGGCTTGGTGGTGCCCATCCTGCGCGACGTCGACCAGTTGTCGTTGGCACAGATCGAGAAGAAGATTGCCGAGTTCGGCGCGAAAGCGAAAGAAGGCAAGCTGTCGCTGGAGGAACTCACCGGCGGCACCTTCTCCATCTCCAACGGCGGCGTGTTCGGTTCCATGTTGTCGACGCCGATCATCAACCCGCCGCAATCGGCCATCCTCGGCATCCACGCGACCAAGGAACGTCCGGTCGTGGAAAACGGCCAGATCGTCATCCGCCCGATCAACTATCTCGCCCTGTCCTATGACCATCGCATCATCGACGGACGCGATGCGGTGCTGGGGCTGGTGACGATGAAGGAAGCGCTGGAAGACCCGGCGCGTCTGCTGCTCGACATTTAAGGAAGATGCCATGGCGCAACAGTTCGATGTCCTCGTTATCGGTGGCGGCCCGGGCGGCTACATTGCCGCGATTCGCGCCGCCCAACTCGGCTTTTCCACCGCCTGCATCGAGTCGGATGCCTATGCCGACCCCAAGGGCGCGGTGCGACTTGGCGGCACCTGTTTGAATGTCGGCTGCATTCCGTCCAAGGCGTTATTGCGCTCCTCCGAACTGTTCGAAACAGCCAACCACGGTTTTGCCGCGCACGGCATCACTGCCGCGGCTGTCAAAATGGATGTCGCCACGATGCTGCGGCGCAAGGACGACATCGTCACCCAGCTCACCACCGGTATCAAGGGCTTGTTCAAAAAGAACAAGGTCACGCTGCTGCCGGGACGCGGCAGCTTTGCCGGTCGTGAAGGCGCACTGTGGCAGATCGAAGTTGCCGGCAATGACGCTGCCGAAGTGGTTGCGGCCAGGCATGTCATCGTCGCCACCGGTTCAGCCCCGCGCCATCTCGATGGCATCCCGGTCGACAACCTGACGATTTGCGACAACGTTGGCGCGCTGGCGCTCCCCGCCGTGCCCCCGCGTCTCGGCGTCATCGGTGCCGGCGTCATCGGTCTCGAACTCGGCTCGGTGTGGCAGCGTTTGGGCAGCGCTGTCACGATCCTCGAAGCGCTGCCCGATTTCCTCGCCGCCGCCGACCCGGCCGTCGCCAAGGAAGCCTGGAAAATCTTCACCAGTAAACAGGGCCTCAAGATCAATCTCGGCGTCAGGATCAAGAGCGTCAAGCAGACGAAAAAAAGCGTGACGGTGGACTATGAGACTGCCGCGGGCGCGCAGAAACTGGAGTGCGACAAGTTGATCGTCTCGGTTGGGCGCGTGCCGAACACGGCCGGTCTGGGCGCGGCTGCCGTTGGCTTGAAAATCGACGCGCGCGGTTGCGTGGAAGTCGATGAGCATTGCCGGACCAACCTCGAAAATGTCTGGGCGGTCGGCGACGTGGTGCGCGGCCCGATGCTCGCGCACAAGGCCATGGAAGAAGGCGTGATGGTCGCCGAACTGATCGGCGGCCAGGCCGGCCATGTCAATTACGCCGCGATTCCCTGGGTGATCTACACCCATCCCGAAATCGCCTGGGTCGGCAAAACCGAAACGCAGTTGAAAAACGCGGGCATCGAATATCGCGCGGGGCAGATTCCGTTCGCCGCCAACGGCCGCGCGCTGGGGCAGGGCGACAGCAGCGGCTTTGTCAGGATGCTCGCCGACGCCAAAACCGACACGATTCTCGGCGTGCACATCATCGGCGCCAACGCCTCCGAACTGATCGCCGAAGCAGTCACGGCGATGGAATTCGGCGCGGTGTCAGAAGACATCGCCCGCATCTGCCACGCGCATCCGACCCTCTCCGAGGTGATGCACGAAGCGGCGCTGGCGGTGGATAAACGGGCGCTGCACTTCTGATCCAGCCCCACCGCATCCTCAACGTCCCCCGGGACGGCATGATCCGCGCTTTCGCCGCCGCGCTGGCCGAGCGCGGCATTGTGGCCGACGCGGCGCAGCAGGCTGCCGCGGTTCGCCTGCAAAAATTCTATGACGACCTGGTCGCTTTCAAGGCGGCGCGGCGCAGCCGCCTGCGCAAGCTGCTGGTGCATCCGGCCTTGCCGAAGGGCGTCTGGTTCTGGGGCGGGGTCGGGCGTGGCAAGAGTTTCCTGATGGAATGTTTTTTCGCCGCCGTGCCTTATCAGCGCAAGCGGCGCGTGCATTTTCATGCCTTCATGCGCGAGGTGCATGAGCGTTTGCAGGCGCACCGGCACGCACCCGATCCGCTGGCGCTGGTGGCGGCGCAGGTGGCGCGGGAAACGCGGCTGATGTGCTTCGACGAGTTCCACATTGCCGACATCGCCGACGCGATGCTTCTCGCGCGCCTGATGCAGGCGCTGTTCGATGCCGGCGTGCTGTTCTGCATCACCTCGAACTACCCGCCCGCCGGGCTTTATCCCAACGGCCTGCAGCGCGAACGCCTGCTGCCGACACTGGCGCTGCTCGCTGACCAGCTCGATGTCATCGAGATCGACGCCGGCATTGACTATCGTTTGCGGGCGCTGGAACAGGCGAGTGTTTATCTGTTGCCTGCCGACGGCGATGTTGCCGCGCGACTCATGGAAATCTTTTCGCGAGTGGCCCATGGTGAAGGGCATGCGCGGCCGATCAGGGTGGCCGGGCGGGAAATTCCGGTGATCCACCGTGCGCCCGGCGTGCTCTGGTGCGACTTTGCCACGCTGTGCGGCGGGCCGCGCTCGCAAAACGATTACCTCGACATCGCGCACCGTTTCCACACCGTGTTCGTCGCGGCCGTGCCGCGTCTGGGGCCGGAGCAGGCCAACGCCGCGCGCCGCTTCACCTGGCTGGTCGATGTCTGTTATGACCACCGCGTCAAGCTGGTGCTCGCGGCAGCAGTACCGGCCGAGGAACTCTATGTCGCCGGGCCGCAGGCCGGTGAATTCAAGCGCACCGTGTCGCGCCTGATCGAGATGCGCTCAAAAGAATATCTGGCCAGTGATCATCGGCGCTACGAGACGCATTCGCCCGCGGAATGAGCGTGGCGCCAAGCCGGGGGTTCAGTCCGCCGCCAGCCGCTTGAGCGCGTAGAGCTGGTCGAGCGCCTCGCGCGGACTCAGGGCGTCCGGGTCGAGTGCGTGCAGGGCTTCGAGCGCCGGATGAACTGCATTTTCAAAAGTCGGCGCTGGCGGGACGGCGCCGCCAGCCGCGAAAAGATCGGCCTGCGGCCCGGCTTGTGCCGCGCGGTCTTCCAGTTCCACCAAGCGGCGTTTCGCCTCGCGCAGGACGGCGGGGGGCACGCCGGCCAGCGCGGCGACCTGTATGCCATAGGATTGAGAGGCCGGCCCGGCCTCGACGGCGTGCAGGAACACCACCGACTGGCCGTGCTCGATGGCGTCCAGATGCACGTTGGCGCAGGATGGGTGATCCAGCGCCAGCCTGGTGAGTTCGAAGTAGTGGGTGGCGAACAGCGTCCAGCAGCGGTTCTTTTCGATCAACTGGCGGGCGATGGCGAAGGCCAGTGCCAGGCCGTCGAAGGTCGAGGTGCCACGGCCGATCTCGTCCATCAGCACCAGCGAGCGCTCGGTGGCGCCATGCAGGATGGCGGCGGCTTCGGTCATTTCGACCATGAAGGTCGAGCGGCCCGAGGCCAGGTCGTCGGAAGCGCCGATGCGGGTGTGGATGGCGTCGATGGGGCCGAGCCGGCAGCTTTGCGCCGACACGAAACTGCCGCAATGGGCGAGCAGACAGATCAGCGCCGTCTGCCGCATGTAGGTGGATTTGCCGCCCATGTTGGGGCCGGTGATGAGCAGCATGCGGCGGGCGGGCGACAGGTCGAGGTCGTTGGCGATGAAACTCATTCCATCCTTGATGACCTGCCGTTCCACCACCGGATGGCGGCCGCCGACGATTTCCAGGCAGGGGTAATCGACGAACTCCGGCCGGCAATAGTCGTAACGCCGCGCCGCCGTGGCGAAAGCGGCGAGGCCGTCAAGCTGCGCCAGCGCGCGGGCGATGCGCTGCAGGGCCGCGATGTGCGGCGTCAGGTCTGCCAGCAACGCATCGTAGAGGCGCTTTTCCAGCGCCAGCGCGCGTTCATTCGCGGATAGCGCCTTGTCCTCGAAGGCCTTCAGCTCGGGCGTGATGTAACGCTCGGCGTTCTTCAGCGTCTGGCGGCGGCGGTAGTCGTCCGGTATGCGCTCGACATGGGCGTGGGTGACTTCGATGTAGAAGCCATGCACCTTGTTGTATTCGACCTTGAGGCTGGGGATGGCCGTGCGCGCCTTTTCGCGGGCTTCGAGCGCGATCAGGAACTGACCGCAGTTGCTTTGCAGCGCCCGCAGCTCGTCGAGCTCGGCGTCAAAGCCCGCAGCGATGGCGCCGCCATCGCGTAGCAGCGTCGGCGGCTCGGCGGCCAGAGTGCGTTCCAGCCGGTCGAGGCAGGCGACGGGCACGGCGAGGTCGCCCCGCAATGCCTGCAGCAATCCCGCGCAGTTCGTCAGCAGGCCGGCAATATCGGGCAGTTGGCGCAGCGTGTCGCGCAGGGCGGCGAGATCGCGGGGGCGCGCGCTCTTCAGCGCGATGCGGCTGCCGATGCGCTCGACATCGGCGCTGCCCTTCAATGTCTGGACGAGTTTGTCCAGCGGGCCGTCATCCAGCAGCGTGGCGATGGCGCCGTGGCGCGCCGCCGCCAGCGCACGGTCGGTGAAGGGGTGGTGCAGGCAGTGGCGCAGCCAGCGCGCGCCCGGCGCGGTAGCGCAGGTGTCGAAGAGCGCCAGCAGCGTCGGCGCGGATTCACCGCGCAGCGTTTCGGTGATTTCGAGGTTGCGGCGCGTCGCCGCGTCGAGCCGCAACCAGTGCGCCTCGCGCTCCAGCGTCAGGCCGGTGACATGCACGAGCGCCTGCAACTGCGTTGCCTGCGCATAGCGCAACAGCGCGCCCGCCGCACCTAAGGCCAATTCGGCCAGCGCGGACTCGTCCTCGGCCGGAATGAAAGCGGCGAGGTCGCGGGTGCCAAAGTGGTCGGTCAGCAGTTGCGTCGCGCTCGCCGTGTCGAAATGCCAGTCGGGCCGCCGCCTTGCCAGAGCCGAGTTTTGCTCGGACAGGGCGAGGTTGACGCTTTCGCCGCACAGGATTTCCGCCGGTGCGAGGCGGCTGAGTTGCGCGGGAAGAGCGGTTGCCGCAGTTTCCAGCAGCCGCAGTTCGCCGCTGGCGAGATTGAGCCAGGCCAAGCCGATACGCTGGCGCGCCACATTCACGGCGAGCAGCAGGCTGTCGCTCTTCTCGTCGAGCAGCGCGGCGTCGGTGAGCGTGCCCGGTGTGACGATGCGCACCACCTGCCGTTCGACCGGGCCCTTGCCGCTTTTGGCGGATTCGGCCGGGTCGCCGATCTGTTCGCAGATCGCCACCGCTTCGCCCTGCTTGACCAGCCGCGCCAGATATTGCTCGACGGCGTGATAAGGCACGCCCGCCATCGGAATCGGCTGGCCAGCCGACTGGCCGCGCTGCGTCAGCGTGATGTCGAGCAGCCTGGCCGCCCGTTCCGCGTCGGCGTAGAACAACTCGTAGAAATCGCCCATGCGGTAGAACAGCAGCACGTCGGGATGCGCCGCCTTCAGCCGATGGTATTGCCGCATCATGGGCGTGTGGTCGGCGAAATCTCCTGGTGGGGCGGAGGGGGTTCGGGTCATGCGGGGAATTGGGGTGCGCCGGTGCGAACTTGGCAGAGCCGGAATTATACTGACGGCCCTTTGGCATCGACTGCATCACTGACTTGGGTTGACATGAATCTGGCGCTGCGTCTGCTGCATCTGTGGGTGAAGGTGCGGGTGTTTCCTGAAAACGCCGGCTTGCCCGAAACCCTGGGGCTCGATCCGGCGCGGCCCGTCTGTTATGTGTTGCGCGAAAACTGGTGGTCTGACCGGCTGGTGCTACAGGACGCGGTCGAACGCACCGGTTTGCCCAGGACGGATACGCCGCTCCGGGTTGCCGGGTTTGCATTGACCGGAGGTTGGCGGCTGTTCGGCCGGGCGCGCGCGCAGTATGCCGCGCCGCCCTTGCTGGCCCGCCTGATCGCGACGCTGACGGCGGATGCTGCGGCGGATGCTGCGGCGGATGTGCAGCTCGTGCCGGTGACGGTGTTGTGGGGACGCGCGCCGAAGCAGCAGGATTCGATCGTGCGCGCCCTGCTGGCCGAGTCGTGGCAGCGCCGCAATCCCCTCGGACACTGGCTGGCGGTGCTGCTGCACGGGCGCCAGACCCATGTCCATTTCGGCCAGCCGCTTTCCCTGCGCACCCTGATCGCGGATGCTCCCGATGCGGCGTTGGCCGGCAAAAAATGCGCGCGCGTGCTGCGCGCCCATTTTCGCCGTCAGCGCGAACTGGCGATCGGCCCGGATGTCTCGCATCGTCATACCGAAGTGGAGGCCCTGCTGGCGACCACGGAGGTGCGGGAGGCGATTGTGGCGGAGGCTGGGCGCCACAACATTTCGCAGGCGGTGGCGCAAGCGCGGGCCCGCCGCCATGTGCTGGCGATTGCCTCGGATTACTCCTACAGCGTGATGCGCGCCGGCGAGCTCTTCCTGACCTGGGTGTGGACGCGCCTGTTCAACGGGGTCGAGGTGCGCAACCTCGATGTTCTGATGCGCGTCGCACCGGGACAAAGCATCGTCTACCTACCCTGCCACCGCAGCCACATCGACTATCTGTTGATGTCGTATGTCATTTTTCGTTTCGGCCTGACACCGCCCCACGTCGCCGCCGGCGACAACCTCGACCTGCCGGTGCTTGGCCGCATCCTGCGCGGTGGCGGCGGATTTTTCCTGCGCCGCAGCTTCAAGGGCGATCCGCTTTACGCCACGGTCTTTGCCGAATATCTGCACCGCATGCTGGCGCGCGGTTTTCCCCTCGAATATTTCATCGAAGGCGGGCGCAGCCGCAGTGGTCGCATGCTGCCGCCCAAGGCCGGGTTGCTGGGCATGACGGTGCAAAGTTTTGTGCGCCACCACGAGCGGCCGCTGGTATTCGTGCCGGTGTATCTGGGTTATGAAAAATTGCCCGAGGGCGCGAGCTTCGTGGATGAACTCAGCGGCCGGCCGAAACGCCGCGAATCGCTGTGGAGCCTGTTCTCCGCGGTGCGCGTGCTGCGCCGCAATTTCGGCCAGGTCTATGTGAATTTCGGCGAGCCGCTGCCGCTCGCCGACTGGCTCGATGCGCGGCATCCGGACTGGCGCACCGTTGCGGCGGAATCTCCCGGAGAAACCGACTGGCAACGCGCCGCCGTCGGCGACATCGCCAGCGAGCTGGTGCGGCGCATCAACGCGGCGGCGCTGGTCAATCCCGTCAATCTGGTGGGTCTCGCCCTGCTGTCAACGCCCAAGGCGACCGCCGATGCCACCGCGCTGGCGCGCCAGATTGGCCATCTGCAGGGCCTGCTCCCGGCAGAACTTGTCGCGGCGCCCGCCGCGGCGCGGCCTCCATTGCCTATGCGCTGAAGCTCGATGCGGTGCATCGCATCGAGCATCCCCTGGGCGCGTTGATCGGCGCCAATACCAACGAAGCCGCCCTGCTGGCCTACTTCCGCAACAACGTCTTTCACCTGTATGCCCTGCCGGCGCTGGTGGCCTGCCTGATCGTGCAGCACGGGCCGCTGCCCGAAAAACGGCTGCTGGAAACGCTGACCGACCTGCTCGGACTGATGCGCGACAGCCTGTATCTGCGGCTGGACGAAGCGGATCTACCGGTGGCGCTGGAAGATGTGCTGGGGAAATTGGCGGAACAAGGGCTGATCGAGCGGCAGGCCGACAACGCCGCCGCGCCGACCGCAAACACCGTGGCGAAAAGCGATCTGCTCTGGCTGGGCGAAATCCTGCGGCCGCAAATGGAGCGCTACTTTCTGGTCCTGATGTTGTTGCGCCACGGCGGCAGCGGTCAACTGACGCGTGCCGCGTTGCTTGAGCAAAGCGTGCTGCTGGCGCAACGGCTGGCGCTGCTGCACGCCGGCAAAACCCCCGAGTTTGCCGACCGCCCCCTGATGGCCGCTCTGATCGACCACCTGCTTGACAACGGTATCTTGCGCGAGGATGCGGAAGATCGGCTGGCCTTCGGCGCCGCGCTCGAACGCGCGGCCCTTCAAGCCGAAGCGCTGCTGGCGCCGGATGTCAGTGAAATGATGCGGCGGCTGGTCTGATTTGTCCCGCCTGCGCAAAAGTCGGCGCTGGCGGAATGTTGGATGTCCCGCCTGCGTAAAAGTCGGCGCTGGCGGGACGGCGACGCGGCGGGTAGACTGCGCGCCTCCCGTTTTACCCCGCCAAAGGATTTTCAGTGCTCGTCGCCAACAACATCACCATGCAGTTCGGGGCCAAGCCCCTGTTTGAAAACGTTTCCGTCAAGTTTGGCGAGGGCAATCGCTATGGCCTGATCGGCGCCAACGGCTCCGGCAAGACCACCTTCATGAAGATCCTCGCTGGAGCTTTAGAGCCCTCCGCCGGCAACGTCAGCCTCGATGCCCACGAGCGCATGGCCTTCCTGCGGCAGGATCAGTTCGCCTACGAGGACGTGCGCGTGCTCGACGTGGTGATGATGGGCCACGAAGCGATGTGGGCCTGCATGCAGGAAAAGGACGCCATCTACGCCAATCCGGAGGCGACCGAGGATGAGTACATGCACGCCGCCGAGCTGGAGCACCACTTCGCCGAATACGACGGTTACACCGCCGAGGCGCGGGCCGGCGAGTTGCTGCTGGGCGTCGGCATTCCCAGCGAGCAGCACAACGGCCCGATGCGCGCGGTGGCGCCGGGCTGGAAGCTGCGCGTGCTGCTGGTGCAGGCGCTGTTCGCCAACCCCGACATCCTGTTGCTCGACGAGCCGACCAACAACCTCGACATCAACACCATCCGCTGGTTGGAAAACGTGATCAACGCGCGCGACAGCACGCTGATCATCATTTCCCACGACCGCCACTTCCTCAACCAGGTCTGCACCCACATGGCCGACCTGGACTACGGCAAGATCACCGTCTATCCCGGCAACTACGACGATTTCATGGAAGCCTCGGCGCAGGCGCGCGCGACCCAGTCGAACGCCAACGCCAAGGCCAAGGAGAAGGTGGCCGAGCTGCAAACTTTCGTGCGGCGCTTTTCGGCCAACGCGTCGAAAGCCAAGCAGGCCACCTCGCGCGCCCGGCAGATCGAGAAAATCAAGATCGAGGACATCAAGCCTTCCTCGCGCCAGTATCCGTGGATTGGTTTCGATTTCAGTGACAAGGAAAAACTGCACCGCCTCGCCGTTGAAATAGACAAACTCAACTTCGCTTATGTGCCAGGCACGCCGGTCATCAGGAATTTCAGCGCGGCCATCGAGGCCGGCGAAAAAGTCGCCATCATCGGCGAGAACGGCGTCGGCAAGACCACCTTGCTCCGCCTCTTGGCCGGAGCAGCGCTGCATGGCCTGTCACCCACGTCCGGCAAGGTGAAATGGGCGGAAAAAGCCCGTCCCGGCTACTTCGCCCAGGACCACGCCAGCGACTTCGCGACAGACATGAGCCTCACCGACTGGATGGGCCGGTGGGTGCGCGAGGGCGGTTATGAGGGCGGCGAGGTGGAAACGCTGATTCGCGGCACCCTCGGCCGCCTGCTGTTCTCCGGCGACGAAGTGAAGAAATCGGTCAAGGTCATCTCCGGCGGCGAACAGGGGCGCATGCTGTTCGGCAAGCTGATCCTGCTGAAGAACAACGTGCTGCTGATGGACGAACCGACCAACCACCTCGACATGGAATCCATCGAATCGCTCAACAACGCGCTGGAGAAATACGCCGGCACGCTGATCTTCGTTTCGCACGACCGCGAATTCGTCTCCTCGCTTGCCACGCGCATCATCGAGATCAAGACCGACGGCACCATCACCGACTACCGCGGCAACTACGAGGAATACCTCGCCAGTCAGGGCGTCGATTAGATGCCTTGAGTTTTTTATCCTTGACGCCCATAATCTGGTCATCCATCTAGTCAGCAGGAGTGACGTCATGCACGCATGGCCGGTTCAAGACGCAAAAGCACGTTTCAGTGAATTACTCAACGCCTGTGTCAGCGAGGGGCCACAGGTGGTAACGCGGCGCGGGTCGGAAACCGCCGTGCTCGTGCCGATCGCGGAATGGAAGCGTTTGAGCAACGCCGCGCGCCCTTCGCTCAAAGCCTTGCTGTTATCCGAGGAGGCCCGCGCTGTTCTTGTGTTGCCGCAACGCGGGCATGCAAAACGGCGGCCGACTGTCGCACCGTAGTCCATGTATCTCCTCGACACCAACGTCGTTTCCGAGCTGCGCAAGCCGCGCCCTCACGGTGCGGTCGTGGCATGGATCGAAGCCATCGACGATGCGGATATTTACCTTTCCGCCGTTACGCTCGGCGAAATCCAGGCAGGGATTGAAATCACGCGCGAGCAAGATGCGGTCAAGGCAGCGGAACTGGAAGCCTGGGCCGAGCAGGTCGCGGCCAGCTACAACGTCTTGCCCATGGATGCGGCGACTTTCAGGCTATGGGCAAAATTGATGCACCGACAGTCGGATACCGTTTATGAAGATGCAATGATCGCGGCCTGTGCACTCAAACATAAGCTGACGGTGGTCACCCGGAACACCGCGGACTTTGCGCACTTTCAAGTGCCGTTGTTCAATCCATTCAAAGGTCTTCACCCCAGCGGCTGAAACAGCACGTCCAGGTCGGCGGCGCCGATGAGGTGCTGGCCGCCCCGGCCGCCGGTGATGAGTTGATCGGCCAGTCCTTTCTTGCGCGCTTGCAGGGCGAGGATTTTTTCTTCCACCGTGCCCTGCGTCATCAGCTTGTAGATAAACACCGGTTTGTCCTGGCCGATGCGGTGAGCGCGGGCGGTTGCCTGTTCCTCGACGGCCGGATTCCACCACGGATCATAATGAATCACCGTGTCGGCGGCGGTCAGGTTGAGACCGGTGCCGCCCGCCTTGAGGCTGATGAGGAAAAGCGGCACGCGGCCTTCCTGAAAGTCGGCAATCGGCGTTTCGCGGTCTTTGGTCTGGCCGGTGAGCTTGGCGTAGCGGATGCCCTGTTTGTCCAGCGCCGCCTCGATCAGCGCGAGCATGGAGGTGAATTGCGAGAACAGCAAAATCTTGCGGCCTTCGTCGAGCAGTTCTTCCACCATTTCCAGGAGGAGCGCCAGTTTGGCCGACTCGGCCTGACCCTTTTTAACGATGGCGCGGGCCGCATCGAGCTTGACGAGTCGCGGGTCGCAGCAGACCTGGCGCAGCTTGAGCAGGGCATCGAGAATCATGATCTGGCTTTGGCCGACGCCCTTTTCCAGGAGGACTTCGCGCAGTTTCTTGTCGAACACGACACGCAGCGATTCGTAGATGTCGCGCTGGCCGCCTTCGAGTTCGACCCAGCGGACGATTTCGGTGAGCGGCGGCAATTCGGCAAGCACCAATTCCTTGGTCCGCCGCAGCAGGAAAGGCCGCACGCGCAGGGCGAGCGCCTGGCGCGCCACGGGATCGCCCTGCTTTTCGATGGGCGTGCGAAAGACTTTGACAAAGCGCTTGCTCGTGCCCAGGAATCCCGGCATGAGAAAGTCGAAGTGTGCCCACAGTTCGCCCAGATGGTTTTCCAGCGGCGTGCCGGTGAGCGACAGGCGGTGGCGCGCCTTGAGTTGCCGGGCGACCTGATGCGCCTGGGCCTTGGGATTTTTAATGAACTGCGCTTCGTCGAGCACCAGAAAATGAAACTGTTGCTTCAGCAGTGTTTCCCGGTCGCGCACCAGCAGCGGATAGGTGGTGAGGATGATGTCGGCATCGGCAATCGCGGCGAAGCGCTCGGCGCGGTCGGGGCCGTGCAGCGTCAGCACCTTGAGATCGGGGACAAACTGCGCCGCCTCGTTGCGCCAGTTGGCCATCAGGCTGGTGGGGGCGATGACGAGGCTGGGGCAAGCGGCGCGGCCGCTGTGCTTTTCCAGTTGCAGGTGGGCCAGTGTCTGCACCGTCTTGCCCAGCCCCATGTCGTCGGCGAGGATGCCGGCCAGATCGTATTCGCGCAAGAATTGCAGCCAGTTGAGGCCGTCCTGCTGGTAGTGGCGCAGCGTGGTGCGGAAAGTCGGCGCTGGCAAGACGGCGGCGATGCCGGAAAAATCCTTGAGACGGGCGCCGATGTCGCGCAGCCGCTCGCCGCCCAGCCAGTGCGTCGGCAGTTCGTCGAGCGCGGCCAGCATGGCGGCGTGGTGGCGCGAGAGGCGCGGCTTGCCGCCATCGAGAAATTCCAGCAGCGGCAAGAGCCAGGCGCGCAAGCGTTTGACCGGCACGGGCAGGACGCGCCGCGCATCGAGCGTCAGCAGCACATGTTCCGTTTCGGCCATCCCGCCAAGACGCTGCAACAGTTGCGGTTGCGTGTTGATCAAACGCACCAGCGGCGCCACCAGGCTGATGCGTTCGCCGCCAATCATCACGCCCAGATCGAGGCTGAACCAGTCGCTGTCCGGCGCTTCCGCGACATCGGCAAACCAGTTATCGGGACGCGCCAACTGGTAGGGGAAGTCAGCGGCAATTTCCACGGCTATGCCATGCGCTTCGAGCCGGGCGACGCCTTCAGCCAGGAAGGGCAGCCAGCCGCGCGCGTCCGGGATCAGCGGCACCAGGCATTCGCGCTCGGCGTCGATGCGGCGGTAATTGGGTTTGCGCCGGGCCAGCGCGTCCAGCCCCGCGGCTTGCAGGTGCTGCCAGGCCCGCTGCTCCGCGGCAAGGTCGCGGAGCAGCGTCCGCGTCTGGAGGCCTTGTTGAATGTGCAGCAGCGGCGGTGGCGCGAGCTCGCCGACCACCGGCGGCAAGCCGGGATAGTCGAAAATCAGCTCGGCGAGGCCGATTTCGTCATTGATGCCACGCAAGTGGAGATGACGAATCAGGCCCGCTTTCAGCCATAGCCGCGCGGTCGGCACGCCCGCCGGCGGAATGCCGGGCCGCGCCAGCGCCGGGCGTTCCCGGCGCTGAGTTTGGTGCTGGGTTTGGCGCAAATCCGGGCGCGGATTCGCGCGCTCCAGCGCGGTGATCAGCAAGGCGACGGCATGCTGGCAGTGGGTGCCGACCGGACAACTGCATTCACTGCTCACCCCGAGAAATCTGCCGCTGGCCGGGTCGATCGACACCCGCGCATGCACCGCATGGGGGAAGCGCTGCGAGCCCCTGACGGCGCCGCCGACATGCAGGCCGCGCCCCTTGTCGTCATCGACTTCAAGCACGGTGACGCGCGCCTCGGCGGCGTACTGAACCCCGCGCGCCAGCAGGGCGGGATCAAAAAAAATGGCCAGATCACTGGCCACGGGGGGTAGCGTAACGGCCATGAGAACAGGGGTTATTTTGTGCGGGTTGCCGCGACGCAGTCCTTGACCAGTCCGGGCCCGCGATAGATCAGCCCGGAATAAATTTGCACGAGTTCAGCACCGGCATCGAGCTTGGCTTTTGCCTTGGCGCCATCGACCACGCCGCCGGCGGCGATGATCGGCACCTCGCCCGCGAGCGCGGTGGCGAGCTGCTTGACGACGCGTGTCGATGCCTCGAACAATGGCGCGCCGGAAAGTCCCCCGGCTTCGGCGGCATGGGGCTGGCCGGCGACCTTGGCGCGGTCGAGCGTGGTGTTGGTGGCGATGACGGCTTCGATGCGATGACGGCAGAGCGCAGCGGCGATATGCGTGATTTGCGCGTCGTCGAGGTCGGGGGCGATTTTCAGCGCGAGCGGCACATGGCGGCCGTGTTGCTGGGCGAGTTCGGCCTGGCGCGCCTTGAGCGCGCCGAGCAGGGCGGCCAGTTCGGATTCATCCTGCAGGGCGCGCAGGTTTTTGGTGTTGGGGCTGGAGATGTTGACGGTGATGTAGCTGGCATGCGGATAGGCTTTTTCGAGGCCGATCAGATAATCGGCGGCGGCGTTCTCGATGGGGGTGTCGGCGTTCTTGCCGATGTTGATGCCGAGCACGCCCTTGAAGCGGGAGGCGCGGACGTTGGCAATCAGGGCGTCGATGCCGTGATTGTTGAAGCCCATGCGGTTGATGATGCCCTCGACCCGCGGCAGGCGGAACATGCGCGGCTTGGGGTTGCCCGGCTGCGGACGCGGCGTGACGGTGCCGATCTCGATGAAGCCGAAGCCCCAGCCGGCCAGGGCGTCGATGGCTTCGCCATTCTTGTCGAGGCCGGCGGCCAGGCCGATGCGGTTGGGAAAGTCGATGCCCATGACGCGGGTCGGCGTGTCGGCCAGGGGGCGTCCAGCGGGAGCGAAGGGACTCTTGCCAAGCGCGGCGAGGCCGGAGATGGAAAGCTCGTGCGCGGTCTCGGGATCAAGCGCAAGGACGAAGGGTTTGACGAGGCAATAGGGCAGCATGGGCGGCATTGTAGTGGCTAAGCACAAAAGTCGGCGCTGGCGGGATTGTTGGGCGTCCCGCCAGCGAGAAAGTCGGCGCTGGCGGGACGGCAATCGGCTAAGATTCATGCCCATGCACTAATTTGAAGGAATACCGGATGGCCCGCGCCGATCCCGCTGAACACGCAATGATCCGCATGGAGTTGCGCCGCTTTATCGCCCGCTGCGACATGCAGGAGGGGCTGCTCCAGCGCGCCGATGGTTTGCGCGAGGTGGCGCGCCTGTCGAGCATTCAATTGCCCTACAAACTCGCCAACGAAATCGAGGCGCGTGATGCGCAGCGGCGCGTGGCCTTCAAGGCCGAGGAACGCGCCCGCGAATTGATTACCGGGCAGGTCGACGCCTTCCGGCACTCGGAGGGCGATTTTCAGAAAAAATTGCGCGGCAAGATGCGCGAGGATTGGGCGAACCTGACCGGGCCGTTGGCGCATCTGCGCGCCTGGGCAAACAGCAAATTGCTGGTGGCCGAACAGAACCAATAGGTTCAGTCTTCCAGCAGTGTCCAGCGGCCGTCCCGCAGGGCTTCGAGCGGGCGGAACCGCGCCTTGTAGGCCATTTTGCGGCTGCCCTCGATCCAGTAGCCGAGATACAGATGCGGCAGGCCGAGGCGCTGGCACTGGGCGATCTGCCAGAGGATGGCGTAGGTGCCGAAGCTCGCGCCGTATTCATCCGTGTCGTAGAACGAGTAGACCGACGACAGGCCGTCGTCGAGCAGGTCGATGATGCAGACCAGGCGGAGTTTGTCGCCGGCGTGAAATTCGATCAGGCGGCTGTCGACATGGGTTTGCAGCAGGAAGTGCGCGTACTGCTCGCGATTGTCGTGGTCCATGCCGCCGCCCGCGTGACGGGCGAATTGATAGCGCTGATAGAGCGCGTAGTGTTCTTCGCGGAAAGACAGCGGCCGCTCGCGGGCGACGAGATGGCCATGCCGCGCCAGGGCGCGGCGCTGGCTGCGGTTCGGCTCGAAATCCGCCGCGGGCACGCGCACCGGCAGGCATTCGCGACAGTTGTCGCACCACGGGCGGTAGGTGAATACGCCGCTCCTGCGAAAGCCGATCTTGACGAGTTCGCTGTAAGTGGACGGGTCAATCAGATGCGTGGGCGTGCTGACCTGCGAGCGGGCGACGCGGCCGGGCAGATAGGAGCAGCCATAGGGCGCGGTGGCATAAAACTGCAACAGCGGAAAAGGCGGCAGGTCTCTAAGGTGAGTCATGCCATCTTCCTGAAAACGCCGTCGATGCCATCCGCCGGCCAGTGGCCGGGAACATCCCCAGTATCGACAAGCGCCGCCAGCCGCGCGAGAAAATCGTCGCGGGGGAGGGGGGCTGCGCCGAGGGTGGCGAGGTGTGCGGTTTCCATTTGGCAGTCAATTATGCCGAATTCGCGGCGCGCGAGATATGCGCAGAGATGGGCGAGGGCGATTTTCGAGGCGTCGGTGGCGTGCGCAAACATCGATTCGCCGAAAAACGCCCGGCCGAGCGCGATGCCATAAAGCCCGCCCACGAGCTTTCCGGCCCGCCAGGTTTCCACGCTGTGGGCATAACCGCGGGCGTGCAGCCGCCGGTAGGCTGCCTGCATCTCCGCACTGATCCAGGTGCCGGACTGGCCGGGCCGGGGCGCCGCGGCGCAGGCGGCGATCACCCGGTCGAAGGCCGTGTCGAACTTGACCGTGTAATCGCCATGGCGCAGCGTTTTGGCCAGCGAGCGCGTGATCTTGAGCCGGTCGGGGAACAGCGCCATGCGCGGGTCGGGGCTCCACCACAAAATCGGCTCGCCGGCCGAATACCACGGGAAGATCCCGCGCCGGTAAGCGGCGAGCAGGCGTGCGGGCGACAGGTCGCCGCCGGCGGCCAGCAGGCCGTTGGGTTCGGTCAGCGCTTGGTCGATGGGTGGAAATGCGGTGTCAGCGGTCAGCCACGGAATCATTCCAGAAAGCTACCATATGAGGCGAGGCGGATTCCGATCTGCTGCCGTCCCCCATGCTGGCGGCGGGCCGTCTGCGCCGTCCCGCCAGCGCCGACTTTTATCGCCGCTTGGCATGGCCTGCCTTTATACTGTTGCACCTCGCATATTCAGGCGCAAGCTGGTGTGATCGACAAGATGAACAACCTGTTCTTCGAAAAACCCATCCTCAATTCGCCCTACGAGATCCCGGCTCGCCACTGGGAACTTGACGCGTCCGGCCAGCCGACCCAGCAGATCGTCGAATCCCGCCGCCGCGCGGAATTCATCACCCCGATCCCCAAGCCGAAGAAGCAGAAGGCCGCGCAAAAGCAGGACTCTCTGCTGTTCGACGAGGGGCTTTCCACCCAGGCGCAGGAATACGCCCATACCGCGTTCAATCTCAACGGCGTGCGGCAGGAAGTGGATAAATGGCGCGGCCTGCCTAATCCGGCCGACTGGCGGGTGACGCCCGAGACCGCGCGCCTGCTCCAGCACTGGCGACATCACGGCTTCAGCGGAATCCGGCCCTTCTTCTGCCAGATCGAAGCCGTCGAAACCGCCATCTGGCTGACGGAGGTCGCACCGAACATCGGCAAGTCCGGCGAGCGTTTTCTCCTGCATCTCGCCAACGCCAACAACGACGCCAACCCCGGCATCCTGCGCCTCGCCCTCAAGCTGGCCACCGGCGCGGGCAAGACCACGGTGATGGCCATGCTGATCGCGTGGCAGACCGTCAATGCCGTGCGCCGCCCCAACAGCAGGAAATTCACCCGCGGTTTTCTCGTCGTCACGCCGGGCATCACCATCAAGGACCGCCTGCGCGTCCTTCAGCCCAACGACCCCGACAGCTACTACCTGAGCCGCGAAATGGTTCCGGGCGACATGATCGGCGACATCGAGCGGGCCAAGATCGTCATCACCAACTACCACGCCTTCAAGCTGCGCGAGCGCATGGAGTTGTCGAAGGGCGGTCGCCTGCTGCTGCAAGGTCGCGGCGGCGACGCACTCGACACCCTCGAATCCGCAGGCCAGATGATCCAGCGCGTGATGCCCGAACTCATGGGCATGAAAAACGTCATGGTCATCAACGACGAGGCGCACCATTGCTACCGTGAAAAGCCGCGCCCCGAAGAAGACGAGGATCTGAAGGGCGACGACCGCAAGGAAGCCGAAAAGAACAACGAAGCCGCCCGCCTGTGGATTTCCGGCATCGAGGCTGTCCAGCGCAAACTCGGCGTCGCCCGGGTGATGGACCTTTCCGCCACGCCATTCTTCCTGCGCGGCTCCGGCTATGCCGAAGGCACCCTGTTCCCCTGGACCATGAGCGACTTCTCCCTCATGGACGCCATCGAATGCGGCATCGTCAAGCTGCCCCGCGTCCCGGTGGCCGACAACATTCCCGGCACCGAAATGCCCATGTTCCGCAACCTGTGGGAACACATCCGCAAGGACATGCCGAAAAAAGGCCGGGGCAAGGCCGAGCGGCTCGACCCGCTCAAACTGCCGACACCGCTGAAAACCGCACTCGAAGCCCTCTACGGCCACTACAAGCAGACCTACGAGCTGTGGGAGCGGGCCGGCATCCGTGTGCCGCCGTGTTTCATCGTCGTCTGCAACAACACTTCGACCTCAAAGCTGGTCTATGACTACATCTCCGGCTTTCAGCGCCCGGCCAATGAAGACGGCACCACGCCGCCGCCTTTCCTCGGCGCCTTGCCGCTGTTTTCCAACTTCGACGAACACGGCAACCCACTGGCCCGGCCGCGCACGTTGCTGATCGACAGCGAGCAGATCGAATCCGAAGACGCCCTCGACGACAATTTCCGCGCCATGGCCGGCCCCGAGATCGAGCAGTTCCGCCGCGAGATCGTCGAGCGCACCGGCGACCCGCGTTCCGCCGAGGGCCTGACCGACCAGAACCTGCTGCGCGAAGTCATGAACACCGTGGGCAAGGTTGGCCGGCTGGGCGAATCCATCCGCTGCGTCGTCTCGGTGTCCATGCTCACCGAAGGCTGGGACGCCAACACCGTCACCCACGTCCTCGGCGTGCGCGCCTTCGGTACCCAGTTACTGTGCGAGCAGGTCATCGGCCGCGCGCTGCGCCGCCAGTCCTATGATCTCAACGACGACGGTCTCTTCGATGTCGAATACGCCGACGTGCTCGGCATCCCCTTCGACTTCACTGCCAAGCCGGTGGTCGCGCCGCCGCAACCGCCGCGCGAGACCGTCCAGGTCAAGGCCGTCCGCCCCGAGCGCGACGCGCTGGAAATCCGCTTCCCCCGCGTCCAGGGCTACCGCGTCGAACTGCCCGAAGAGCGCCTGACCGCCGAGTTCAACGCAGATTCGGTGCTCGAACTCACGCCCGATCTCGTCGGCCCCTCCATCACCCGCAACGCCGGCATCATCGGCGAAGGCGTGGACCTGAATCTCGTGCACACCCGCGATCTGCGCCCCTCCACGCTGCTGTTCCACCTCACCCAGCGCCTCATCACCACCAAATGGCGCGAGCCCGGCGAAGCCCCCAAGCTCCACCTCTTCGGCCAGATGAAACGCATCGCCAAAGAGTGGCTGGACAACTGCCTCGTCTGCAAGGGCGGCACCTACCCGGCCCAGCTCATGTACCAGGAACTCGCCGACATGGCCTGCGAGCGCATCACCGCCGGCATCACCCGCGCCCTGGCCGATACCCGCCCCATCAAGGCCGTCCTCGACCCCTACAACCCCGTCGGCAGCACCATCCACGTCAACTTCAACACCTCCAAGACCGACCGCTGGGAGACCGACGCCCGCCGCTGCCACCTCAACTGGGTCATCCTCGACAGCGACTGGGAGGCCGAATTCTGCCGCGTCGCCGAATCCCACCCGCGCGTTCGCGCCTACGTCAAGAACCACAACCTCGGCCTCGAAGTGCCCTACCGCTACGCCTCCGAAACCCGCACCTACCTGCCCGACTTCATCGTACTGGTGGACGACGGCCATGGCGAGGACGACCTCCTGCACCTGATCGTCGAAATCAAGGGCTACCGCCGCGAAGACGCCAAGGAAAAGAAGTCCACCATGGAAACCTACTGGGTGCCCGGCGTGAACAACCTCAAGCAGCACGGCCGCTGGGCCTTCGCCGAATTCACCGACGTGTTCCAGATGCAGGACGATTTCGGCAAGAAGGTCGCAGCCGAGTTCGAAAAAATGATCGACGCATTGATATCGGAGACCACCTGATGTCGCTGCCTACACCGAAGCCGGAAAACCTCGCCCAACTCGTCTACCTCATCCGTGGCGAGAAAGTGTTGCTCGACGCCGACCTAGCCATGCTCTATGGCGTGGAAACCGGGGCGCTGAACCGCGCTGTCAAGAGAAACATTGAACGCTTTCCAGGGGATTTCATGTTCCAGTTGAATGGCGAGGACTGGAAAAACTTGAAATGCCAGATTGGCATTTCAAGTTCGCCAGCCGCCGCATCCGACGGCAGGAAGAGCGGGGCGATGCGGTCACAAATCGTGACCGCAAGCCAGCACGGCGGTCGGCGCGGGTTACCCTGCGCCTTCACCGAACAGGGCATCGCCATGCTCTCCAGCGTCCTGCGTTCTCCGCGCGCGGTTGAAGTGAATATCGCTATCATGCGCACCTTCGTCAGGTTACGGCGTCTGATGGACTCGAATCGCGACCTCGCGCGCAAGATCGAGGCAATGGAAATGAGATACGACGAGCAGTTCTCCGCGATCTTCGATGCCATCAAGCAACTGATTGCGGATGATCAGACGCGCAAGGCCAAGCCCAAGCGCTCCATCGGATTCCTCTGATCCGCATCCTTCCGCCAGAAACGTATCCAAAGACACCATGGCCAAGAAACCTGCCCCCAAGCTCACCGTCGAAGCCCTCAAGCACGACGACGCCACGCGCAAGAACATCCCCACCGCCGAATACCAGTCGGTGATGCACAAGGAAGAGCGAGAGCCCACGCGCATCGCCTACGAGCGTCGCGGCAGCGGCTTGCAGGATGAGGCCGCCGCGCGCAACCGCGACCTCGACCCGCAACTGGTCTGGCGCGGCAAGGACCAGCAGGACTGGTCCGACCTCGTCGTCCACGCCCCGCCTATCTACATCCAGGAAAAAATCCACCCCAAGGTGCTGATCGACGACCTGCGCCGCAGGAGCGAGGCGGGCGCGAAAGCTGCCGACACGCAGGTCGACATGTTTGCCGACTTCAACGGCCTGCCCGACGCCGCCGCCCGCACCGAGTTCTACCAGCACGACGCCCACTGGGCCAACCGCATGATCCTCGGCGACAGCCTGCAAGTCATGGCCAGCCTCGCCGAGCGCGAAGGCCTGCGCGGCAAGG
>Ga0208244_100381_pt1 | contig 47393 bp, 32 predicted proteins | sample SubbioCR12Aug_5A_FD_184828 | JGI IMG/M metagenome (GOLD analysis project Ga0208244, IMG submission 184828) | Serpentinite rock and fluid subsurface biosphere microbial communities from McLaughlin Reserve, California, USA - CR12Aug_5A (SPAdes) | ecosystem: Environmental > Terrestrial > Deep... | reverse complement strand
TTACCGCTGTAATTATTGTCGCTAATTCTTAGCCATGCTTCGGTGCAGGAGACGTCCTCAACGGTAACGGAGATACTATCTTTTGCCGGTTCAGTCGGTTTGTTGCAGCTTTGTAGTTGTAATACGGCAAGAAGCAGCGCGGTAATGAGTAAGAATCTCTGACGAAAGAAGAGCTGTAAAACAGAAAGCATAATAATCATCCGAAATTAAATAAGTATAAACGTATGTGTAAATATAAAAAGAAATAGTAATTTATCTTTCAAAGCGAGAGGCAAGAAGTTTGATCGATTAAAGGTTTTCTCGATACTTTTTACCCCGACTCCGTCTAAGTAAAAAACTCGAAAACCGCGACTTATTAATAAAACCATTGATGTAAACAAAGATGTTCAAACAGTAGCGGTGTTCGAGTTCGGAGTAGATTGAATTTCGTTATCGAGAACACGGATTTAAGAATGGGACGCTGATTTTTTATGATAAATCTGCGGAAATCATAAGCCATCATAACCAATCTGCGTACCATTTAAGCAAGAAGTGAGAGGTGAAAAGTTTGATCTGTAAAGGTTTTCTCGATACTTTTTACCCCGACTCCGTCGGAGTAAAAAACTCGAAAACCGCGACTAATCAGCGGGAATAAGTGATAACCTTCGAGGTTAGACTATAATTAAACATAGCCAACCTCGAAGGTTAGATTCTGATCTGCGTACAATTAAAATTTGAGATTTAGTACTTATTTGGTTTTTGCCATTCAAAAGGAAGCTTCGGGGTCAGCTACAAACAAGAAAGAGCCAACCCCAAAGATTAAAATAATTAGTAATTACTTTAAAAGCATCATTTTCTTCGATGTAGTAAAGTTTTCCGTCATTAATTTGTAAATGTACATTCCGCTTGCAAGCGTGCTTCCGTCAAATTGAACAGTAAAAACACCGGCAGGCTGTGGTTCGTTAACCAGGGTAACAACCTCATTCCCAAGAACATCGTAAATCTTCAAAGTAACAAAGCTATTCTCTGCTAATTGATAATTAATTATCGTAGCCGGGTTAAACGGGTTCGGATAGTTTTGAGACAGTGCAAATTCAACCGGCAGTTTACTTAAATCAACTTCAATCTCCTTTGAATATGAGTATGAGCCGTCGTAATCGATTTGCTTTAATCTATAGAAATATTTACCCGGCACTATCGATTCATCTCTAAATGAGTAACTTGAAATATTTGTTGTTGTTCCTTTACCGTTTACAAATCCTACTTTCCCCCAATCGCTTGAAGCTACTTTTCTTTCAACTTCAAATCCGAAGTTATTAGTTTCTGTTGCGGTTGTCCATATCAAATTAACTCCATCGTCAATAACGGAAGCGTTAAAAGAGAGAAGTTCAACCGGAATATTCCCCGGCTCGTAGTATTTGAGAATGAGACCACTGTTCCCGACGAACCACGCATTTGCAGCATCTGTCATCCAGACATCACTCATAGTGCTTATTGAAAAGCGGGGTTCAAGTTCCCAGTTCCTACCGCCGTCTGTAGATTTATAAACATATCCGCTTGCACAAGCAGTCATTGCAACGGTTCCATAAACCGGAGATTCAGCTATGTGAATGCCCCACACAGTATTTCCGGGAGGTGTAACTGCAGGGCTCCATGTAGCGCCGCCGTTTGTAGTATAATATGTATTCCCGGATGTGCCACCTGCTACACCGACATCTTTATTTGCAAATGAGATTCCGTAGGTGCCCAAGCCTCCTACTGCAAGTTGTTGGGTCCATGTAAACCCGCCATCGGTGGTTGCAAAAATTCTTTCACCGGTTGCCGCCACCCATGCATGTGTAGAATCGAGCATGTCCATATCCCACGGATTACCGCCCGAAATTGTTGAAATAATATTCCACGTTGCGCCACCGTCGGTTGTTCTTGCAACGCTTCCGTTATAACCGACCGCCATACCGAGATTATCATTTACAAAATCAATCGCAAGTATATCTGAATTTGTCCCGGTAATACCGGTTGCAATTAGTTCCCAGTTTGTTCCACCGTTAGTAGTTCTAATAACATTCCCGCCGTCGCAGCCTGCTATTGCAACATTCGGGGAAGGGGCAACCACTTCATTTATATCTCCGCTAAAAGGAGAGGTTTGCACTGTCCACCGAACTCCGCCGTTTTCTGTTTTTGCAACAAAGTTTGTTCCGACAACATACCCCACTTCGTTGTTAGCAAAACCAACATCTTTAATACTTGTAGTTGTAAAACGATAACCCAACTGTTCCCATGTTAAGCCGGCATCTGTTGATTTGAAATAGTATCCGCTTCCGCCTGAAAGATATGCAACGTTATTACTTGCAAATCTAACTGAGTATAGTACCATACTTGGTGCGTTCAAAGAAATTTGTGTCCATGTGTTTCCACCATCCGTAGATCTTACAAGGTAGCTTGAAGCACCGCAAGCAAGTCCAACCGAGTTATCATCACTAAAATCAATAGCCCACATTTGATTGGTATTACCCGGGTTATGTACGGATGCCCATGTGTTTCCTCCGTCTGTTGTTTTTGCAACTCTACCACGGTTACCTGTAATAAAACCAAGTAATCCCGAACCGGTTGGAGGGAAATATACACCCCGATAATCAGTGGCATTCGAAAAAATCATTGGTGACAGAGTAAAACTGGTCCCACCGTCTGTTGATTTCAATACAGCATCGGCATTTCCAACCACATAAACATTATTTATATCGGAAGCATGAACGCCGTATAAAGTTTTGTTTGAAACAGCAGTATTTGTTTGGGAAAACCAATCATCGCCTCCGTTTGTAGTTTTAATAATCATCCCGTTAAATCCTACTATCCATCCAACGTTTTCATTTATGAAGAAAACATCATATTTCGTGGTGTCGGGGGCATTCGGTTGATGAATCCAATTGAAACCACCGTCTGTAGTCTTAAATATTCTTACCTGACCGCTGCCTACAGCACCGGCAACCCAACCCAAATTTTCCGATAAGAAATAAGTTGATCTGTAAATTCCATCAAGCGGAAGTTGTTTTACATGCCAGGTTGTACCTCCGTCCGTAGTTAAGATTGCTTCACCCTGAGGTGTAACAGTAACGTATTTATTTGGGGAGGGGGCGCTCCCTATATATGGTGTATTTGGAGAAGGGTATGGATTAAGAACACTCCACTGTGAATAATTCGAGAAAGAAATCAAGAAAATAATTACAATTGTAAAAAGTTTTTTCACTTTACGCTCCAATTAATATTGTTTTGATAATTAGTAAAACGAAACTAAATAATTCGTGAGGTATAAACAAGATAATTTTGATGGGAAAATTACCCGTATCTGTCATAGCATGTTTAATGAAAAATACTGAATGAAAAAGTAATTCTCTGTAAGTTTTTAGGTGTGGAGGGTTACTAATCAAATCATAGAAATTCGCTATCTTGCCATTCAAGAAAATGGTTCCCATGGTTGTAACCGGACTTCTTTAAAAAATAGCAGATAATTCGATAATAGAGCAAACATTTAAAAATATATGATTAATCCCTTAATTAAAATATTTCTGATTTTTACAGCAATAAATGGTCAATTCTTTGCTCAAACGACATTACAGCAGACGGTAGATAGCCTTGAGCAAGTAATCCTTCAAACCACGGACGAAAGGAAAAAGATTGACCTTATTGTCGACCTTGCATTTGATTATAAAGAGGTTGCTCCATTAAAAGGTTTAGAAGCCGCAAAAAAAGGTTTGGAACTGTCCCGGAAAATCGGTTACAAAGAAGGGGAGGCAGAGGCTTTAAATGCAATCGGAAGTAATTACTCTATTTTATCCGAGTATGATAAGTCAATCGACTATTATCTCCAGGCTCAAAAAATAGCCGTCGAAATAAAAAACGAAAGGATTGAATCGAATACATTAAACCACATCGGTCTTTTCTACTACTGGCGGGGAAGGTATGATGAATCGTTAAAGTATCTCCTGGGGGCTCTGAAAATAAGGGAAAAGTTGGGTGATCTTTTAAGACTCGCTAGTACTACAAACAATGTCGGATTGGTTTATTATCAAACTAAAGAATATAATCTTGCTCTTGATTACTTTAACAGATCGTTAAAAATAAAAGAAGAAATTGCTGATTATTCGGGAGTAGTAAGAACTCTTACAAATATAGCTCTTTGTAAAAGGTATTTAAATAGAAAAGAAGAAGCGATAGATGTTTTATACAGGGCAATAGATTTAAGTAAGAAACTTGATTATAAAGCAGGAATCGCTTTAAGTTTTGATTATATAGGGAACATTCATCTTTCTGAAGGCAGATATCAAACAGCACTTGTATACATGTTTAGCTCATCAAAAGTATATAAAGAACTTAACAGTAAACACGGATTGATATACAACTATATGTCAATTTCAGATGCTTACAGAGGAATTAACAAACTTGATTCAGCTCTTTATTATTCACAAAAAGGGATAGAGTTGTCAAAAGAAATCCAAACAAGTTCTTTTCTGGTTGATCTTTATGATAGGATGTCGATGATTTATAAAGACAAAAAAGATTTTCATAACGCACTTTCATACCGGGATTCATCTGTTATAGCAAGAGACACCGTCTTAAGTAAGGAAAGAAGTAAAATTTTACTCGAACTGCAATCAGATTATAGGATTGAACAGAAAGAGCAAGAAATATTAAACATGGAACGCGAAATAAGAAATCAAAACAGATTGCTTGTTTTGGTAATTATTATTCTTGTTATAACATTAATAGCAGCGTTTATCATATTCAGGATAAACCTTAAGAAAAAGAAAATAATAGCTGAACTTGAAAAAGCATCCAACCAATTGCAGAAATATGCAAAAGAACAGGAAGAGATGAATGCTACAAAAGATAAGTTTTTTTCCATTATTGCTCACGACTTAAAAGCACCTTTTCAAGGGCTGGTGGGGTATACAACAATTATTAAAGACGGAATTGATACAATGCCACGAGCTGAATTGAGTCGCTTTATAGACGGTATTAATGAGATAACAAGAAGTACTTATGGACTTCTTGAGAATCTTCTTGAGTGGTCGCGTATCCAAACTAATAAAATCATTGTAAGTCCTGTTGCATTCGATATTGGGCAGGAAATTGATAAATCGGTTAAGGTTCTGGAAGGGAAAGCAAAGGAGAAGCGAATAGATGTTCAAAACCATGTTTCAAAAGACGTGAAAGTTTTGTGTGACAAAAATATGTTCAAAACAGTAGTACATAACTTAATTTCTAATGCGCTGAAATTTACTATGCCCGGGGGAAAAATAGCGATTAAATCGGAAATTAATAGTAATGAAGTAATAATTTCAGTAAAGGATTCCGGAATAGGTATTCCGGCTGAAGATATTGATAAACTTTTCCGCATAGACCAGCCGGTTACAACTAAAGGGACCGGTTTGGGGCTTGTCATATGTAAAGAAATGGTAGAAAAAAATGGAGGGGAAATCTGGGTTACAAGTGAAGAAAACGAAGGTAGCATTTTCTATTTTACAATCCCTTCCATGTAATATCACTTTGGGATAATTTTAAGAGAGCTTCTTCAAAATATTATATATTCCGTAAGTGTAAATCTTCTTGATTCACTCCTTTTAAAATATTAACTTGCCACACTTTTTAAGATAAAAAAACAAAATAAAGGTAGAGTTATGCTAAATAAGTATTACAGGCTGCTCGGCAGAATTACATTTGTTATAATGCTTGTATATTTTGCAGGGTGTGCGTCTTCTACTCAAATAGAGAAAGAAGTAAAAATTGTGAAATCCGGCGATGATATTTATAGCTGGATTAATCTCGATACAGTTAAAGCCGGTAGATTTGATACCGGTAAAATGTGGACTTTTGAGTTCCCGCCCTCGGACTATTTCAGGGAGGAATATAATTTTACTCCAACAGAAGATTGGTATAATCACGTGCGTATGGCAGCATTACGTTTTGCCAACTATTGTTCAGCGTCTTTTGTTTCCGAGGATGGATTGGTTATGACTAACCATCACTGCGGAAGATCAAGCATTACGGATGTAACCCGCGAAGGAGAAGACCTGCATGAAACAGGATTCACCGCAGCTACACTTGAAGATGAAAGACCGGTACCCGGGCTTTATGTCGATCAATTAGTTCTTATTAAAGATGTTACCGATGAAATTCAAAAAGCCATTGATGAAGGGAAAACAGAAGAAGAAAAATTGAACAACAGAAGAAATAAAATCTCCGAAATCCAGAAAGCTTATAAAGAAGATACCGGACTTGAAGTATCCGTTACCACTCTTTTTAACGGCGGGAAGTATTCTCTTTACGGATATAAAAGATATAATGATGTTCGTTTAGTGTTTGCCCCTGAAACTCAGCTTGGATTTTTTGGAGGCGACCCGGATAACTTTACTTATCCACGATACAACCTTGATGCTACTTTCTTTAGAGTTTATGATGAAGAAGGGAAACCGTTGAAGACTGAACATTACTATAAATGGAGTCCGAACGGAGCAGTTGCCGGTGAGCCGGTTTTTATTGTTGGAAATCCCGGAAGAACAAATCGCCTGAACACCGTTGCACAACTTGAATATCAGAGAGATATTCAATATCCTACAACAATGGCAATGTTGAATGCACTCGTACAGATCTATTCTGAAATAATTAAAGAACAACCCGAAAGAGCTTATGAACTTCAGGATAATCTTTTCGGATTTGCAAACTCGCAAAAGGCATACAACGGAATATTAAAAGGATTACGTGATCCCATCTTAATGCAGAAGAAAAGAGATTTTGAGAAAAACTTCAAAGAAGCTGTATTATCAAATCCAGAACTGAATGCTAAATACGGTGACATTTGGGGAAATATAGCGGCCACAAGAAATGAAGTAAGAAAGCATACTAAAGAAAATGCTGCTTACGGAATGAATCCCCTGTCAACATCAGCATATTTCTTTACAGCGAAGAAAATAGTAGATGTTGCAAATAACTTGAAACTTCCTGAAGCAGAACAAAAAGCAGAATATAAAAACGGCGGAATTGATACGGTTATAGCTTCGTTGGTAGAACAGAAAGTAGATGAATTGCTGCGTGATAAACTACTTCTGTTCAATTTGCAGTTCTTTTCGGATTTACTTGGAGCAGAGCATCCTGTAGTTACAAAAATGACCGGAGGAAAAAAAGGGGAAGCAGCATTTGATTATTGTTTATCCAAATCAGTTATTACAAGTACAGAAAAAACTCTTGCCCTATTTAAAAAAGGTCCGGATGCCGTCTTAAACTCAGACGATCCTTTCATTTACTATGTTGTTAATACACAGGAAAAAGGGAAAGAACTTTCGAAAAAGATCAGAGAGATTACAACAAAAGAATCCGATTATGTTCAACAGCTTGGTAGAGCAGTATTTGATGTTTACGGAACCTCAATACCACCGGATGCAACCTTTACATTGAGATTGGCAGACGGGGTTGTAAAAGGATTTGAATATAACGGTACTACCGCCCCGGTAATGACAACATTTTACGGGTTGTATGATAGGTATTTTTCACACAATAAAGAATATCCTTGGAATCTCCCGGAGAGATGGTTGAATCCTCCTGCAGAATTTGAACTTCATACCCCGTTTAACTTTGTCAGCACAAATGATATTATTGGCGGAAACTCCGGCAGTCCGGTCATTAATAAAAACGCTGAAGTTGTCGGACTTGTATTTGACGGAAATATTGAGAGCCTTCCGGGACAGTTTATTTTCGATACGGAATTTAATAGAAGCGTTTCGGTACACTCTGCTGGAATGATGGAAGCCATTCAAGACTTATATAAAGTTCAAAGAATTAGCGAAGAATTAAAGAACGGGAAAATAACCCAATAGTTTTTTCGAGTTTCAATATTAAACCTGCGGAACCTGATCTTTTCCGCAGGTTTTTTTATATCCATGGTTTAGAAATAAAAACATCTTGTGGTATGTAATTTTTCTTTGGAATTGTCACAAAATGTTCAAAAAATTAATCTCTTATCTTACCACAACTCTGGAGTTATAGAGTAAATTTTTCAAAGTTATTAAAGATTACTTGATTAAGATCATTTTAGAAGATTTTATAAAATCTCCGGCAGTTAAACGGTATATATAAATACCACTTGCAAGATTACTTGCATCTCCAGAGGATCCTGCGGAAAATTTTACTTCGTATATCCCGGGTTGTTTAACTTCGTTAACTAATGTTGCTATTTCTTTCCCCAATAGATCAAATACTTTTAAAGATACGGCACCGCCAACCGGTATTTGATAAGTGATAACGGTAGTGGGGTTGAAAGGATTCGGATAGTTTTGAAATAAATCAAACCTGGAGGGGATTTCATTATTCTTTTCATCTATTTTAACTACAGTTGCAAACAAGTTTTTATAAAAAGTAAAATTACCGTCATACTCGCCAATTACCATATCCGGTCTTCCATCTCCGTCAAGGTCGGCAAAACCGGGATGGGCATTCTGTTTTACTTTTATACCGGCAAATAAAGTATCATTTCTTAACCAGGTGGGATTAGAAGGAGTGCCGATATTTTCGTAATAGATCAAACTTCCGTTAGATCGCCCGATTAAAAGATCATAATCGCCGTCGTTATCTACATCGGCAAAAACCGTCCGGATATAATTTGGAAAAGTCACTCCGCTCATAAGAGAGTTGTTTTGTGTAAATACACCGCTTGAATCATTCATGTAAAATGCTACGTTAGCTCCTGTTTCTGCACCGACAAGCAAATCAACGTGACCATCATCATTTAAATCCGCAAATGTCGGGATACTCGACCAACCAATGTCTATAGCACTGAAAATCGTTCCGTTGTAGGAAAAAGTTCCGTTGTTATTCAGATAACAATACAACTTTCCGTCTAATGCACCGGATACTATATCGGGATAATTGTCACGATGTAGATCAACAAAAACCGGCGTACTATAAGCCCCGACATCATAATTCGGAAAAGGCGCGGTCACTAATTTGAAATTTGGTTTAAGATTTGTTCCATCATTCCTAAAATATTGGAATGTACCGAGTTGTGTTCCGCTTATCATATCAAAATCGCCGTCTTTATCGAGATCGGCAAATGAAACAGATGCACCGCCGCTTCCTTTAATCACTGTAAAATAATCTGTATTGTGCTGAAAAACCGGATCGGTTACAGTTCCGATATTTTTATAATAGTAAAGAAGCCCGATATCCGTTCCATAAATTAGATCCAGCAAACCGTCTCCGTTTATATCGCAGAATGTAGGATTCTTCCAATATCTCTGGTTTTCTACCGGCGCAAAAACCGTATAATTAGCCTGCCATGAAGGGAGTTGCGGAGTTCCGGCATTTTTGTAATATATAAAAGTAGCAAGGTCTCTTCCGAGAAGAAGATCGTAATCACCGTCATTATCAAGGTCGGCGAAAGCCGGATAAGAATTCAATCCAATATCTGAAATGCTTGCGGTAAGTGTGTTATCTTTTTGAAATATTGGCGCATTTGGTGTGCCGACATTTCTAAAGCCGATTGTTATACCGGGTGTTGGACCGCCGAGTAGCGATTCCCCGATTCCAACGAGCAAATCAAGGTCTCCGTCATTATCAAGATCGGCAAATGCGGGTTTCGGGTCTGTTCCGATTTCGCTGTTTACATTGATAAAAAGTGTATCAATTTTTTGCCAGACAGGTGCTGTTGAGTCACCAATATTTTCGTAGTAGATCAATCCGTTATAACCACCGATAACAAGGTCAAAATCGCCATCACCGTCAAGATCAATTACGGCGGGATAATCGGCGTTTGTATATTGCAATCCTCCCGCATAAATAGATGAGAGTAAACTTGTATCTTTTCTGAAGAAAGGCTCTGTTGCCGTCCCGATGTTTTCAAAGAAATCAACTCTGTCGTTAATATTACCAAGAAAGAGATCGTAATCTCCATCTGCATCTATATCCGCAAAAACTGGAGCGGAAAAATTTTGCACGGTAACCCCGGTTGGGGCAAAAACAGAATCTACCCGAAGCCAATTTTGAGATAAAACCGGGTAAGTAAATAGTAACAATAATAGTAATAGTTTTTTCATTTTCATTATCTTTTCATAAAAATTAAATTGAATAGTATTAATAATTAAAACCGGAATTATTCGGTTAAATTTTTCCCGATGAACTTCATAACAAATATAGCGGGATACTTCTCGAACACGTCCTTCATCCCCGACTTTAGAAGTTCAAACACTTCATCATAGTCCCCGAATATCTGTGTACTCATTAAATTAGTCTCGATTTTAAGATTTTTGTTTTTTCCTTTAATTTCGCCCAGGAAACTTTTAATTATCGCTTTATAATTTTCATTAAGCGGGTACAGGCTTATTTCTACAGATGCTTGCATTTTTTCTCCATAATTTATCTTTCGAAAATTAATAAATTATATCGAGAGTTTTTTACTTTTTTGATGTATGGTGATTTAAAGGGACATGAAAGAAAGAAATGAATTAATTTACAGTTGGACGGAAGCTTTTAAGAACGGAAAGTTTAAAGCGACATTTTTAATATCGCTTTTTGTAATTGTGGTAATGATTTTTTGCTACACAAAATTTCTAAACTTTGTAGAGGCGAGAGACGGCTTTTCATTTAATGACCCCATTTTAATGTTATTCAATCCTATTGATTTAACGTGGATTATTTTTTTGTTGTTGTATACGGCACTATTGTGGGGAATATTTAAGCTGATTAGGTCACCCATTGCTTTATCCGGTGCAATGCAGGTTTATACAGTTATGATGGTATTAAGAATTGTTGCCATGTATTTAGTCCCTTTTGAACCGCCGGCTACAATGATTTCCCTAAAAGATCCGTTCGTCGAATTTTTTGGAACGGGACAGCTATTAACAAAAGATCTTTTCTTCTCGGGGCATACGGCTACAATGTTTATCCTTTATCTAACCGCAGAATCGAAAAAAGATAAAAATTTTTTTCTTCTCATTACAATTGCAATTGCTGTTTTGGTTTTAGTTCAGCACATCCACTATACGATTGATGTCATTGCCGCTTTCCCCTTTACTTATTGCAGTTATGCCTTTGTGAAAAGAATTAACACAAAATTACTGTGATGTATTGCAGAGATGCCTATGAAAAAGTTTTTAAGCATCTCCGCGATAATTATAAACCGGAATTATTATTCCACCGTCATTATTGTTTTCTTACTTTCGTTACCGCATTTATCAACTGCTGAAACGGCAACAGACGTAACTTTTGAATTTTCAAGCGGGATCGAATAAATAGTTTTTATTCCGGGAAGTATAGTGTTAGTCCATCTATTATTATTACAAATACTAAGCACGAACAAAAACGGCTTCTCTTTTTCCGAAGCCTCCCATGAAACTTCAATGGTACTTTCGCTTTTCTTAATAAACAGAGTTGGCGGTTCGGGGGCTTCATTATCAAGCCATGGATAAGCCGGCATTAGCGCCCCGGTTCTAAATGGTCCGGCAGTCAATGATTTACTTACGGCACTGTCTGCGGGAATTATCGATCTCATACTGAACATAATAGTTCCCGGGGATTCAGGGACCATGCCGCGGGTTATCATTACCTGGTTCACAATCTCAAGAGCCATAGTATTTTTTTCGACTTCGGGACGGATGAAAAGTCCCGGCCACAAATTACGATTCATTTTATTTTCCGCCCGCCACCAATTTAGCAAAACGGGATAGCTCAAATCCATTCGCGAAATGTTCCAGTAGAGCTGAGGAGCATAATAATCAATCCAGCCTTCATTCAACCAGAGTCTTGCATCAGCATATAGAACATCATACTGGTCAAATCCCGCCCTGAAACTTTCCGGGTAACCCGGTCTATATACTCCAAAAGGACTAATGCCGAATTTTACAAGCGGCTTTTCTTCCTTAATACCGTCATATACTCTTTTAATAAACCGATTGACCGCATCCCTTCTCCAATCACCGGGAGATAATTCTCCCCCTTTTTCAAGATATTCTTTATATGTATCGTCGTCGGGGAATTCATTCCCGTTGTTATAGTCGCGATAAGGATAAAAATAATCGTCGAAGTGAATTGCATCCACATCATAACGATTTATAATATCAATTACCACAGCAAAGGAATGGTCCTGGGCTTCTTTTAATGCAGGATTCATCCAGTAATAACCTGCATCGCCAAGTTTTTTTACGAGATCGGGTCTCTTTTTTACAATCGACTCAGGCGATATTTCGCCTCTCATTGCAGTGTGGTTTGCTCTATAAGGATTAAGCCATGCATGTAGCTCTATTCCGCGTGAATGGCATTCGTTAATCCAAAACTGTAGCGGATCATAAAACGGTTCAGGTGCTTTTCCCTGCTCGCCCGTAAGATAATATGACCACGGCTCAAGTTCGGATGGATAAATTGCATCGCATTGCGGACGCACCTGTAAAACAACGGCATTCATATTTAATTCCACAACGCGCTGAATAATAGCAAGTGCTTCCTGTTTTTGAATCTCAACGCTTAAACCAGGCTGCGAAGGCCAATCAATATTTGCAACAGTAGCAACCCATACACCCCGCATTTCTCTTGGTACGGAAGGAATGTCGCCGGGAGAAAAGGCGTTACCCATCGGGTTTAATAAAAAAAGAAAAGAAAATGCAACAAAAATATTTTTTAATAACATAAACGCTCCTAAATGATGAGAAGATTTATTCGAAGTTGAATAATCGAACATGTTCAAAATTCAATGGTAAAAATAAAGAGAGCTTACTTGATAAAAAAACCGGTATTGATTGGTAAGAGGCAAGAAGCGAGAAGTTTGAATGGAACGCTGATGGAGAAGCCTCCCAAGGAGTCCTTTGGACATACCTCCGGCATTGTTATGATTGATTAGCTAAAATCATTTGAGGGTGAGACGTTAGAGGTAAGAAGCGAGAAGCTCTAGGTTTGATTTATTAAAGGTTTTCTCGATACTTTTTACCCCGACTCCGTCGGAGTAAAAAACTCGAAAACCGCGACTCATCAGCGGGAATAAGTGATAACCTTCGAGGTTAAACTATAATTAAAATAGCCGACCTCGAAGGTTAGATTCTGATCTGCGTACAATTAAAATACATAAACATTTAAACGGTTCAGTATTGTAATTGTAAACAATGAATAAAAATTTACTCATGACAGAATTGTAGTCAAAAACAACGCACTTAAATTTGCCGGGAAGCCCATTGTACGCGTTTACAATGTATCAAAATGGGCACAGAAACCCGTTGTATAATTGTACAACCCGTTACTTTTTGAGTAATCACTTCTTGTTTTTCAACAAAATGCTCCGATTTTGAGTGAAAAAGAGACTATAAAATAATTTGTATAAATGAGTACTTGTATCAGAGAACATTTTTTTTTCATATAAAGATGATGACTACATTGCTCCCGTTTTAGGGTCTTTTTGTGGCTGATAAAATATTCGTCTTTAACGATATATATTCCCCGTTGCCACTAAATCACAAAAACACGAAATTCTCACTAAAGTTTACTTTTTAAATACTTTTTTTTCTCTCCCTTCCTAAAGCATCCGCCATAATCATTGAACTGATAACTTTTTCGGGTGTAATTTCACCTGCTTCATGATGGATATATTGCCCCGGTTCGCATGCTTTTTCCGCTACTGTTTTTAATTTATCCATACTGATTTCATTAATACCAATTTCTTTGAAGGTTGTTGGAAGTCCGACTTTTTCACAAAAAGAATATACCTCCTCTATCTCTTCAGGTAAAGCCCCATTAAGATGGAGCCCTGTTAAAACGCCGAAAGCAACTTTTTCACCGTGATAATAAGAGTGTGTCTCATCAAGAGCGGTAAGTCCGTTATGAACCGAATGAGCCGCTGCCAACCCGCTACTTTCAAACCCGATACCGCTCAATAAAATATTTGCTTCGGTTATATAGTTAAGTGCAGGTGTAATTACCCCGGATTCACTGGCGATTTTTGCCTGTACTCCGTATTTCAAAATTGTATCGTAACAAAGCTTGGCAAGGTTCAAAGCCGTCATTGTGCTTAAGGCACCGCATTCGTTTAAAGATTGCGTGCGGTTACATGACCTTGCTTCAAACCAGGTTGCAAGAGCATCACCCATTCCCGCTACAATAAACCGCGGCGGCGACTTAACAATAATGTCCATATCCACAAGAACAACCGCCGGATTCCTTTTTTGATAATGAACCGCTTCAAAAATCCCTGCCGGCGTATACGTTACAGCACAACCGCTGCAAGGCGCATCTGTAGATGCGATTGTCGGTACCACAATAACCGGAAGCCCCGCTCTATCGGCAGTGATTTTCCCGGTGTCAATAGCTTTCCCTCCGCCCATTGCAATAACAACATCAATCTTATCTTTTTGAACTATGCGAATGAGTCTTTCCAATTCATCTTCACAGCATTCGCCTTTGAAAAGTTCAGCTGTTATGTCTTTTGCGTTTGAAATGTGTTCGTAAGCAGGAAGAATTTTGTTTATCCCGGTCTGCGATGTTAAGATCAAACCTCTGCTTCCGAATAGGTTTACTATTTGGGGGAGATCGTTTAATACCCCCTGTCCCTGGATATATTGTCCCGGGAAAACTGCTTTTGTTTTCATTTTCTTTCCATTTCTTTTTTTATACTAAGTATTATGCTTAGAACAAATTGTTTTTAATTTATATGACTCACTTCTTCATTGCGATTTTTTTCAGTTCTTTAAAGAATCTATGCTCTAATTCTGTAGTTTTTTCGGCTTTTGGGGGATAAGAATAACTTCAAAGAAATCTTACAATACCAGCCCATTATGTTCAATCCCGTTTATTTCATCTATTTTTAAGAGTTTTCCATTTACAACTACATAAGCCGGTTTTTCTTTTTTAAATAAAAAGAAATTCGCAGGCGATTTAAGTTTTAGTTCGAACATATTCTTGTTTTTTCCTGTAACAAAATTAATTGAGAATTGAGTGTACAGCTTCAAACCCAACCCGCTTTTAACAAGTAAGCACAATTCTCCTTTTAACAACGCCTTCTGCACTGTAATTAAATCTAATTTAGCTGTGTTGATTATCGCCTTAGAGCATTTCCCTTTAACAATTGTTAAACCGGATGCATCAAACTCTTCAATGCCGTACAAACCTTTCGAATCACCAATCAACTCCACGTAAGAAACGTAGTAGGGTGCTCTTTCGTTTTTAAAATATTTTTCTTCAAGATTTATTGCAATATCAACTTTTAGATTTTTCCCTTTTACTTTAAAGGTGGCGTTTTTAATTAGGAGGTCAAACATAAAGTTGCCGTTGTTGGGAATTTTAAAATACTCTTCTACCGGTGATTTTTTATAGCTCCCTTTTGTAATGGATAGGAAGGAATAAACCAACAGGAGAAAATTAATTTTACGTAAAACGATTTTATCCGGGTCGTTTGCAAGTTTACCCGATTCAATCAGAATTGTGGAGGAATTTCTTCCCGCAATCGTATCTCCGAATGAACGCGGCTCATAACCGTCACCATAGCGTGCTATATAGCCCGGCAGGTATTTTGAAAACTCGTTATGAATTGCAGCAACAAGCTTAATAGCTTTTTCTCTCGATTTATTAATAGTTTTTTTGCTGTCGAATACCGGCGCAAGCAGGGCAAGAGCCGCCATCTTGTTTGTATCTCCAGCTGCCCACCTGAAATCCTGGTCGTGCATATTGAACGAAAAATCGGGATTTATTTCATCCACCAAATTGATGAGAGTTTTCGATTCGGGAGATTGCAGTGCAAGCGCATCCCTATTCAAATCAATACCAGCAGCATTTTCGCGGGTTATTCTTTCTGCCCCGTCGGGATTCAGCATCGGGACAAAGTATAAAGTGAGTTTACTAAAAATCTCTTTCCGAAGTGAATCGTACTCATCACTTTTTAGTAAAAAATTAAAAAGGTCGAAAAAAGCAAGGGTAGCGGTCGGTTCATCTCCGTGCATCTGAGACCAAAGAAGTATTTTGGTTTTCCCGCTCCCGAATTTTAACAGGTAAATATCCCGCCCTTCAATTGAGTATCCCTCTTTTTTTACGGTTAAATTTTTTCTTTTCATTAACGGTTTTATTAACGAAATTATTTCCTTGTGTGTAACTCTTTTTCTATTTAGCTTTTCTTCTCTATATTTTGAGTAAGAATCATTTAAGCTTGAAACAATTGTTGAAATCACTGTATACCTTATTAAAATATTAAAAATAACGTACAATTTTAACGGATAAGATAGAATAATCAAAAGAACGAATGAATAACCTTGTAAAAAACATCGCCGGTAAAGAAAAACTTGTGATTGCAGTAACCGATTCCGGGCTTGGCGGATTAAATGTTGTACCGCGGCTTGAAAAACTATTCACAAGCAGTAAAGCTATAAAAGAAGTTGAGTTGATATTTGTGAATGCTCTTCTTCATCCCTCAATGGGATATAACAAAATGAAAAACATGGATGAAAAAAGCAAAGTTTTCAATTCGGTTCTTGAAGGAATTAACAAATGGTATCACCCGGATCTTCTGTTAATCGCTTGCAATACTCTTTCGGTAGTTTATGAACAAACTCATTTTTACAAAAATCCGTTCTACCCGGTAATCGGAATCGTTGATACGGGTGTTGAACTACTTATTGAAAAGATGAAAGATAAAACCTCGAAAGCCATTATTCTCGGTACGCCAACTACAATCAGCGGCGAAGTACACAAGCAGAAATTAATTAAGGCAGGTATTGATGAATCAAGAATAATTGCTGTTCCTTGTCCCATGCTGGAAAGTGAGATACAGTCTGCACCCGGTTCCGATAAAGTAAAAAGAATGATTGCAGAGTACGTAGGTACCGCCTTAAAAGATAAATCGATCGATAGCAAAATCTATCCCTCTTTATGCTGTACACACTATGAGTATAGCTTAAAAGCATTCGAAAGCTTTTTCTCGTCAGTAGGCTTTGATTATGAGATTATAAATCCCAATGAAAAATTAGCCGAAAATTTGAGACCCGCCTTAAGTGGAAACAAGTATGAACAGACGCATGTCAAAATAAAAGTCGTGACAAAAAATGCAATTGCTCCGCCGGATATTGAGGCTGTTAATCCTCTTCTGGAAATGAATTCGGTTAAAACTGCAGAAGCCCTACACAACTATGAATTAAAGCCGGATTTGTTTGATGTGGAATTTGATTCTCGTTTCAATTCTGAGGAATTCAAAAATTGAATAAACTTTTGCTATAAATTTATTACTTTGTTCTATAGAGTAATAATAAAAAAACGCGATTCCAATTTTTTAATTAATTTACGACCGTACATTATTTTAATTACTATGAAAAAAGGCAATATATTAATTATTGATGATGAATCCGAAATTAGACGGATATTGTCTCAACTACTTGAGTTTGAAAATTTTACTACGTTTCAAGCAGAATCTCTTGATAAATCGTTTGACATATTAATAAACGAAGAAATTCACGTCGTAATTCTTGATGTTAGATTGAACCAAATAAATAGCATCAAATCCATCCCAATAATTAAAAGTAAATCACCCTTAACAGAAATAGTTATGTTAACCGCATATGGAACCATCGCGGATGGAATAGCATCCATCAAATTAGGAGCATTCGATTATTTGGTGAAAGGCGATGACGATGAAAGAATCATCCCGTTGGTTGAAAAAGCATACGAAAAGTATTTGCTTTTAAGTAGACTTAACCGACTTGAAGAACAATCACGAAAAACTTTCGGTTTTAATAATATTCTTGGTTCTTCCAATACAATTACAGATGCAATATCTTTGGCAAAAAAACTCTCCGGGTCGGACACAACATTGTTAATTACGGGAGAAACAGGAACAGGGAAAGAGATATTCGCACAAGCAATACATTATCAAAGTCATAGGAACAAACATGGTTTTGTTGCAGTAAATTGCGCTTCAATCCCGAAAGACCTTCTGGAGTCCGAGCTTTTTGGTTATAAGGTGGGAGCTTTTACCGGGGCAGTTAAAAACAAAAAAGGGTTGTTTGAAGAAGCCAATCGGGGTACTTTATTCTTAGACGAAATCGGAGAGTTAGCTTATGAATTGCAAGCAAAATTACTCCGTGTATTGGAAACATGCTCCTTTATTAAACCGGGAGACTCAAAAGAAACTGAAGTTGATGTAAGGATTATAGCAGCAACAAATAAAAACCTTAATACCGCAGTTTCGGATGGTAGTTTTCGTAAAGATTTATTTTACCGTATAAGTACATTCGTAATAGAGCTTCCCCCCTTAAGAAATAGAAAGGATGATATCTCTTTACTTTCCGATTTCTTCATCAATCACTTCTCAACCAAATTGAAAAAAAACATAACCTTTATAGATACTGATTTCTATACCCGTATTAACCAATACCCCTTCCCCGGCAATATCAGGGAATTGAAAAATATATGTGAAAGGGTTGTTCTTTTATCCGAGAAAGGCAGCATTAGTGCAGATTATTTGCCAGGCGAATTTTTTCAAAAAGACAAAACGTCGGATAACGAAAAGGATGATTTTTCAATTGCAAAAGCGGAAAAGGAACTAATTAAAAAAGTGCTTTCTATTACCGATAACAATAAAAACAAAGCCGCCGAATTACTCGGTATAGGATTAACCACGCTTTATAGGAAAATAGAACTTTACGATTTGTAAGAAGATAAAATGTTAAACTTAAAGTCTAAAATACATATCGGACTCGGAATACTGTTTTTCATAATACTGCTTAATTCAATCCTTGGAATTCTTTTTTTAAGGCTACTCTCCAATGATTCTGATGCCATTATTAGGGATAATTATCTCTCGATTGATTACACGCTTATTATGCTTTCCAGGCTTGATGATATCTACAACCTCCAATATGAAACAGAAAAAAATGTGATGGACATTAATTCGGAAATAGTTGTTCTTGTCGATAAGTTTGAAGAGACATTCCTTTTGCAAAAGCAAAATATAACTGAAGTCGGAGAAACCGAGTTAGTAAATAAATTGGAAATCGAGCTATATTTATTTAAAAAGGAAGTCTGGAGTATTAATAGTAACAATTTAAATTCATTAATGCCGGGTATTCGTTCATCAATCGGCAAAATGAAGACGTTATTAGTGGAAATTTATTCATTAAATATGAAGAGTATTATAAAGAAAAGCGAAGTGGCAAACAAAACATCATTAAGGGCCATAACATATATGACTTTGGTTTTGATAGTTAGCTTTATAGTTATTTTGATTTATATTTTTAACTTTCCCGGTTATTTAATATCGCCGATTAAAGAATTAACTGAGAAAATCCTCGAGGTTTCTCAAAAAAGTTTTGACCAAAAAATCACAATTAAATCACAGGATGAAATTGGGGAGTTGACAACTTCTTTCAATTACATGGCAGGTAAACTTAAAGAGTATGAAGACCAGCATATTGACTGGCTTCTTGATGCAAAACGAAGAATTGAAAATATAGTATACGGCTTAAATGATGGGGTAATTTTGCTGGATGAATCGCTGCATGTTATACTTATAAATAAAGCTATAGAAAAAATTTTAAATTTGGATGGGGATTTAATTTTAAATAAGAATATTTCCATTCTGGCTGAAAGCAACAGGATATTCAATAAAATTATCGAAATGCTAACAGGAGAGGACAAATCAAATTCAAATACCTTTGAATTAATTGACCCATCAGATGAAACCATTAAACAGTATTTTCACTTGGAGTTAATTAAGATTGAAAAAAGTCAACGGGAACAGAATAGTGTAAATGCGTTTGAAACAATAATCCTTTTTAAAAATATTACGACTCTAACAGAAAAAGATTTGGCTAGAACAAGTCTATTCGCTGCATTCTCGCACGAAATGAAAACACCGGTTTCTTCAATTAATCTAAGTTTAAAACTGCTTCAAAACGAAAAGTTAGGAGTTTTGAATGAAGAGCAGAAAAAACTGGTCTCATCAATTGTCCAACATAGCAGGAGACTAATCGGGGTAATCAATGAAATGCTTGACTATTCGCAGCTTGAGACTGGAAAAATACATTTGATCTTCGAAAAAATCGAACCATTCCAGGTGGTAGATCTTGCAACTTCCGCTCTTGCAATCTTGATTTCCGAAAAGGAAATTGACTTGAAATTTGACATTGAAGAAGGACTTCCTTTGGTTAAAGCAGACCTGGAAAAATCGGTTTGGAGCTTAGTTAACATACTAACCAATGCAGTTCGATACTCACCCAATAGGGGGAGTATCGGTGTATCTATTCATCGTTTAGGCAACTTTGTGAAATACACGGTTTCCGACTGTGGTCCCGGGATTGAGGAAAAAGATAAAGAGAAAATCTTTCAAAAATACGTTAAAGATAAAAGCGGGTATTTCAAAGGAACCGGGTTGGGGTTGGCAATCGCAAAAGAATTTGTTGAAACTCAAGGTGGTAAAATTTGGGTAGAAAGCACTCCGGGCAAAGGATGCAATTTTTATTTTACACTACATGTGGCTTAACATTTATTTTCATTATGAAAATTTGTTTTTCATTTTGAAAAGATAAAACGTCTCCTTTCATCAAAAACTCTCTTCTTCTTAATGATTTAATCATTTTTGTTTAACTATCACCTGGCATAGATTCTGGTTAAGATGAGTATGTCTAACGGACCAGAAAATATTGTAAGTAATCCCGGACAAAATAAATTGAGACACTTAATTCTCCGTCATCCGGTTATTATTTTCAAAGAGTGGAAGTATGTTTAAACTAATGCTAAATATACTCTCTCCGCTACAACTAATAAGCATGGGTTATGTTATTATTGCTATATGTGGCGCACTCTTGCTGATGATGCCAATCTCTTCTGCCAATATGCTTTCACAGTCATTTATTGATGCTCTTTTCACTTCAACTTCAGCAGTTTCTACCACCGGTTTAATTGTTGTTGATACTACGGCGCACTACTCCACTTTTGGTGAGTTGGTTATTTTAGCACTTATTCAAATAGGTGGACTTGGCTATATGCTTATTTTTGTCGTGTTTTCCTTAATGATAAAAAACAAGCTCTCAATTACTGGTAAAAGATTTTTACGAGAATCTCTTTCAATGATTCCCGGCACCAATATTTTCAGTTTAATTAAACTTACTGTACTTTATACAATAATTATTGAAATTACAGGTACGCTGGTTTATTTTGCAATATGGATTTATTACTTCAACCCTATTGATGCTTTTTACTATTCACTTTTTCATTCCGTGTCGGCTTTTTGTACGGCAGGTTTTTCGCTTTTTTCCGACAGCCTTGCCAGTTTCCAATTTAATTGGTTGATTAATTTAAATACAATTATCCTTGCTTTCAGCGGTTCAATTGGTTTTTTTGTTTTAAATGATATTTCAATCTACATAAGAAACAGAGTTAAAAGAAACCCCATTAACAAATTAACGCTTCACTCCAAAGTAGTGCTGACCACAACACTTTCTCTTTTTTTGGCAGCTAGCCTATTAATTTTAATTTTTGAAAATTCAAAACATTCTTCAAATTTTATAGGACAAATCTTAACAAGCACGTTTCAGACTATTACTGCATCAACAACTGTCGGCTTTAATACAGTAGACATTGGTCAATTAACGACAAGCAGTCTTTTTTTGATAATCATTTTAATGTTTATTGGAGGTTCTCCGGGCAGCACGGCAGGTGGAATTAAAACAACATCGTTTGCCGTTTTTTCAAAATCTGTTATTTCAACTTTGAAAAGAGAAAAAAATGTAACTTTACTGGGCAGAACGATTAATTCATCCGCTTTTCATAACTCCTCTGCACAAATATATCTTGGAGCGATTTCTATTGTTATTATTACTCTCTGCCTAACTATCACAGAGAGACAAGATTTCATCAAAATATTGTTTGAGTCCGTTTCAGCTTTCGGAACGGTTGGTTTGTCAACAGGAATTACGGGGAGTCTTTCTATCTATGGGAAAACTCTAATCATAATAATGATGATGATAGGCAGAATTGGACCGCTTGCTATCGGTATATCACTTCTATATAATAAAAACGGGAAAAACTATTCTTATCCCGAGGAAGAAATTTTAATTTCATGAAAGAATCACAAAATGAAAAACTTTGTAGTAATTGGATTAGGTAACTTCGGCTTCAACATTGTTCAGAATTTAGCTAAAAAGGGGAAAAATGTTTTAGCAATTGATTCCGACCCGGAAAAAGTTAATAATGTTAAATACATTGCAAGCGATGCTGTTGTGGGGGATGCAAAGCAGATAGAATTCCTTCGGGAATTTATAGATACTTCTGTTGATGCTATCATTATTAGCACCGGGTTGAACAAATTCGACAGTATTTTAGCCGTACATCACCTAAATATGATGGGAATAAAGAACATTATAGTTAAAGCCGTTGATGATACACATGCACAAATTCTAAAAATAATGGGGGCGGCAGAAATAGTCTTCCCCGAAAAAGATATTGCAGATTGGTGGGCAAACAAATTAGCAGACCCTAATTTAATTGAACACTTACCACTTGCTTCTGACTATTCAATTGTTGAGTTTGCTTGTCCGGATGGATTTACTGGTAAAAGTCTAAAAGACCTGCAGCTTCGTACAAAATACAAAGTTTTATTGATTGCGGTGAAAGATATCCTAAAAGATGAATTCCTGTTAATGCCCGAAGCTAATTACAAATTAAAACCCGACACAATTCTATTGCTCATGGGTAAAAAATCGGATATAAGGCGAATGAAATTAAAGCCCTAAGCAGCGTTGGTTAAAAGAAATATGATTGGTAACGGTTGTAAATGTGGTTTCAATCTTTCCATCTTAATAAAAATCCGAAGATTTAGAATACTTGCACAACACATTAACTACTAATCTCAATCTCCTTTGCTCCAATAAATTCTCTGCAAGCAAAGAGATTACCCGGCAATCCCCATCTCTTCATCAAACCTTTCTATCAGTTTTAAAGGTTCCGGTGAAATTGCAAAGCAATAAAGAGGATAGAGGCGTGAAAAAACTTTGATCGCTTCTATTATAAATTTGGGAGAGGTGGCAAGTTCATGTTCTTTTTTAATTCTCTTTTCAATTAAAATATATTTGATTTTTTTTAACGAGTCAAAATTTTTGTTTGCGTTAAACCGCGGGAAAAGTTCATACAAATCGGTTTTCATTTCGATAAATGAGAATTTATTATTCAATCCATATTTGTCGAATACTGCTATTATTTCTTTTTGATACCGTGCTAAATTCTGTTTAAAGAACAATCCTTCTCCCGGACTATTATTTAAAAATAAACCGTACTCTATTTGATCTTTTGTAATGTAGACATAGAATTCGCTGTCCATTTTAAATTTGCCAAAATGAATGAGAAAGAAAGTACGGTATGGTTCTCCCTTAGTAAAACGCATATCTTTATTTATTCTCATCAAAGTTTGATTGAATTTTGGTTCTGTACGGATAGCGGGATTCAACTGCTCAAAAAACGGTGCTATGTTTATTATAAAAGATTTGGAAGGATAAACAACGTCCCTTTCGTATCTCTCTCTTGCGTCGTCGAAAAACTTTTTGTTGTTGTTCTTTTCAAGATCGGAGAAGAATTCAAATATACCTGCGGGAAATCCTTTAAACCCGGAATCTATAGAGTTCAATACATTGAACCGATATTAATTGTAAGGTAAAATCCGCCAAGATTTTTTATTCTGCGATTCTTTAATCCCTCTACGCCTTCATTAAAGAAATGCACTACATAATAGCGGAGATTTATTCCCAATAATTTTGATTGATCCAAACCGAAATTTGCACCAAATCCTACATAACCACCGAGTGTATATTGTGCCTGTGCATAACCTATAGAATTAAAAAATTCTCTTTCGTATGGAGTAGTTGCTACCATCGTTGGACCAATCCCCGCATTGACATACGGACGTAGATTATCACTTAGAACGTCTTTGAAAACTCTGAACTGCGCCCCTATTGTAAGTGGAATTAAAAAAATTCTATTTTGTTTACCAATTACATATGACCTGCCATAATAATAGTCATAGTATTCGATCTCCCTCTCATCTTTTGCTTCGGAGATTGAGAGGTCGGTAAATAGAGTAAAATTTTCAAATATTTCTCTTCTGTAAAATCCTCCCAAACCAAAACCGCCTTCACCGAACATAATATCAACACCCCAGGCATTTTGAGGAAACTCGGCAGGTTCTTTTTCCGGCGCCATTTCTCCTATTCCCTGTCCGTTTGTTTTTAGAAAGGGAATAACTATTATTGCAATTAAAAGATATTTTTTCATATGGATTATTTTTTTTCTCCAAAAATAGTCAGATATTAGAAAAAAGCAACGTATTAATACATCAATTTTTCAGCTTATATAATGATTTTAACAAAATCCGGAATAAAAAAGGTCAACTTAGACTTACTGGTCAAGGAAAAAATTTCAAGTTCCAAAGCTTCTGAGCTTCTGTTGGTTGTACCGACTAATAGAAAAGTAAGGCATTTAAAAAAAGAGTTTATAAAACTTACCCCTCAAAAAGCGCTTACCGGAATTAACATCGAAACTATCGGAACTCTTTCAAAAAAAATACTTTCGGGATATGTATCGAAAATCTCATTAGTTAGCGAAGCAGCTTCCTCCGTATTACTGAAGCAAAGTTTTGCCGAAGCGGATTTAAGCTACTTTGTTAATTATAAGCATGATATTCCTCATGGAACCCTGGATAGAATTAAATCGGTACTAAAGGAATATAAACGGCATGGAATATCTCCTTTGTCTTTAGAGAAAGAGGCAGAAAAATTAGATTCAAGCGAAAAGAAAAAAGCGATCGATATTGCACGAATTTACAAAATTTACAAAGCTAAGTTTAATCTTTTGAACGTATATGAAACAGGTGACATTTACGAGAAACTAAATAAACTTGGTGCAAAAAAGACAGCCGATTTGTTTAATAATATTTACCCTGAAGTAGATTTAATAATCTTTAGAGGTTTCTCTGAATTCTCGAATCCCGAAATAGAAATTATTGATTCTTTATCAACCGGAACAAGCAAAAAGTTATTTGTTGAATTAGACTATTACGAAAATAATAATGAGATCTTTTCTCACTTGCAGCCGTGCTGTGATAGAATGATAGAACGGGACTTCAATAAAGTGATTGATGAATCTGCAAAAAAAGAAACTCTGTTTGTACATGAAGTAAAAGAAAATCTCTTTAAAAGGGAAATAAAGACACATCGGAAACATTTATTAGAAAAAATAGAAATCCTCCCGGCGAAAGACGTGGAAACAGAAGTTGCTTTTATCGGGAAAGAAATAAAACGGTTAATAACCGAAGAGTCCGTACATCCCTATAACATCTGTATTGTATTTAATTTAATCGGGAAATATTCCTCTTTGATACGAGATAGGTTCGGACTTCTCGGAGTTCCGTATAATCTTACCGATAGATACATGTTGAACACGTTTCTGCCTGTAATCTCAATAATCAATTTTTTGGAAATACTTGAAAACGATTTTTATTATCGAAACATTTTCCGTGCTTTAAGTGGTGATTATATCAAACCGGAAAAAGTCAAATTAATTAATTTGATGAGAGCCGCTACGGAGCTGAAAATTGTTGCGGGTTACCAGAACTGGAAAGAAATACTGAATTTCTATATTGTGCGTAATCCGTATGAAGATAACTACAACAGTAAAAAAGAGTTTTATAAAGATATTCTTGAGGAGATTGAATCAATACATCAATTGCTAAAACCGTTTTCGCATCAACTTACCCCGGAGGAATTTCATTCCCGGTTTGAAGAATTGATTTTCAAACTCGACGTTCCGAAAAAGATTTTATTATTCGACGGTGAACTGCTTGAAGCAAACCTTAAGGCGTTGGATACTCTTCTCGATATTTCACGCGAGGTACTTGAACTTACTTCACTGGAACATGGCAACAAGAAAAAATTTCATCTTGGATTCTACTTGAATCAAATTAGAACCGCTGTTTCATCGGCAAGGTTTAATATCAAAGAGCGACCCAACTCCGGAGTATTGATTACAACGCTCGAAGAGATACGCGGGTTAAAGTTTGATTATCTTTTTATCGGCGGGCTTTGCGATGGCGACATGCCAACAAGATATTCACCTGAGGTTTTTACTTCCGGCTCGTTTGTTAAAGGAGAGCAAAAACATCAACTAGAAGAAAGGTATCTTTTCTATAAAACTTTAACCGCCGTTGAAAAGCAACTTTATCTTTCTTATCCCGTAGGAGACGGTAAAAAAGAACTTGTAGAATCTAACTTTTTAACAAGTTTCAAAGCTTCGTTTAATACCAGTATTAAAGATTCTTCCGAATTCAGCAATTATATTTATTCAAAAGATGAACTATTGTATTTAGCCGGAAAGAACCGGGCGGAAGCAATAAATAATCTGAGTGTAAATGAATCGAATGAGATTGCGGAAGCGGTTAAAATTGATTCATTGAGATTAAACAACCCGTTTGAACAATCTCAATTCACCGGTTATGTAAAAGAAGGATTGAGCGATAATGCGAAAGAATCTTTATTGTCGCTATCCCAAAAGACTTATTCAATTTCAAGACTTGAAACTTATGCTCTTTGCCCATTCAAATATTTTTCCGAAAGAGTATTGAACCTAAAACCGATAGAAGAACCAAGCGAAGAGTTTGAAGCGATTCAACTCGGAAATTTGCTTCATTCAATTGTGCATCGGTTTTATGTTAAAATGATTGAGGACGGCATAAATCTTAAAAACTGTAGTGATGATGATTTCAAAAAAGCCGTTGAAGCTATTTTCAATATTGCACATGAAGTACTAGCAGATATAAGTATAAATTCTGAAATTGTGTTTTTTGAAAAAGAGAAAATTACCGGAATAAACGGGAATATAGAGCAGTCAATCCTTTATAAATTCTTATTACAGGAAAGAGAATCACATGACGATTTTGTCCCAACGTATTTTGAGATTCCTTTCGGGAATATTCATATACGGGATGAGCAATCACTTCTTGTAAATTTTAAAGCCGGTAACGTTGAAGTCAGCGGAAAAATTGACAGGGTTGACATCAATGAAAAAGAAAAGACATTCAAAGTGGTTGATTATAAATTGAGCGGAAAAAAGCCTTCCATGAGTGATTTGGGTGAAGGATTGTCTCTTCAAATTCCTTTATATCTTTATGCTTCTAAAAAACTGCTGCAACTTTTATTGAATGAAGACTATAAACCGGCATTAGCATGGATATACTCGCTCAAAATGGGTTTTGATTCCATTAAACCGGTAGAAGTAAAAAATTCAACATCCAGGAAATCTTATCTCCAGCTTAGTGATTTGGAAAAAGAGGCGCTTATTAGTTCATACAGTGAGATGATTGATACCTGCATCTTTAAGATAAATGAGTATGTGGATAAAATTTCAACCGGCGTTTTCAATTTATCTACACTCGAAGACCGTGAGAATAAAATCTGTAGAATGTGTAGTTTTAAGACGGTTTGTCGAATCAAGGATTTTATATAAATCCGGAATACTCTCCGTGTAATAGCCCTTAGCCTCTTATAATTCCTTTGAATATTAATTATTTTATTTCTTGCTAATTCAACAAAATAGTTCTAACTTTGCAGTGTTGTTTTCGCCCTAAAAGGGCGATTTTTGTTTGTATTGGTTAATCGCTCCTCAAAAAGCTCGTTTTTGAGAGAAAAACCGAATAATTGACATACGAATTAGAAATTTCTTTTTGTGCTGCCTTATGAACTTAATTGAAAAGCAGATAATAAACCTCTGCGAAACCGTTGTCCTGGAAAAAGGATATATGCTTATTGACTTTGTTTTCCGTGGACATAAAAATTTGCTGGTAATCGAATTATATATCGATAGTGAAAACGGAGTATCGGTAGAAGATTGTGCCGAAGTAAGCCGCGAAATCAGGTCACATATCGAAACCGAAAACCTCATGGAAGGGAATTATAGGCTTGACGTCTCCTCCCCCGGAGTTGAGCGTCCGCTTAAGTTTCTTGATCAATATAAAAAACATATTAACAGAAATTTTGATCTACGATTTGTAGACGATGAAGGAAATGAAAAAAGCATTAAAGGGAAATTGTTAAAAATAGAAAGCGACAAATTACTCTTTGCGGTAAAAAATGAAGAGTACTTTATAAGTTTTAATAAAATTATAAAAGCATTAGTAAATATAAGTTTTTCTTAACGGAGGATTTTAAATGAACCCAGAAATAGTTGATTCATTTGCCCAGATGGCAAAAGAGAAAGGTATCGATAAAGACGTTCTTACCAATATTGTCGAAGAAATTTTCGGCGTATTAATTAAAAAGAAATACGGAGAAGATGCAAATTTCGACGTTGTTGTAAATATGGACAGAGGCGACATTGAACTTTATCTTGTTAGAAGTGTGGTTGAAGAAGTAGAAAATTCGAACCTTGAAATTTCAATTGACGAATTGAACCGCCGGGGCAATGAAGAAGAACTTGAAGTAGGTGATGAATTTGTTGAGGTTCTTAAACTTGAAACTTTCGGAAGAAGATTAATTAACCTCGCAAAACAAAGCCTTAATCAGAGAATCCGGGAATTGGAAAAAGATATTATTTATAATGAATATAAAGAGCTTGAAAGCGAAATCGTAATCGGGGATATCTACCAAATACGGAAACATGACATACTTGTAAACCATAATAAAAATGAATTGCTGCTTCCACGAACCGAACAAATACCTTTTGAAAGGTATAGAAAAGGGGATACCGTAAGGGCGATAGTAAAAGAAGTCAAAAAAGCGCCTACCGGTCCGCAGGTTATTATCTCCAGAACCGACAATTTATTTTTACAGCGATTATTTGAAATAGAAATACCCGAAATCTATGATGGTGTAATTGAAATAAAAAGCATCGCTCGCGAACCAGGCGAAAGAGCAAAAATAAGTGTTGAATCACAAGACAAAAGAATTGATGCTGTAGGTGCATGCGTAGGAATGAAAGGGGTTAGAATCCACGCTATCGTAAGAGAATTGAATAATGAAAATATTGATGTTGTAAATTTTTCTAACGACGACAAAGTTCTTATTCAGCGGGCGTTGGCTCCTGGAAAAATCAAGAAGATCGAGATTAATCAGGAAGAAAGAAAGGCTACCGTATACGCAGATAGCGATCAGGCTTCGCAGTTAGTTGGAAGAAACGGCGTTAATATACGACTTGCAATGAAATTAACAGGTTATTATATAGAACTTATACGCGAAGAAAAACCACTCGAAGAATATGAAGATGATATTGAACTTATCGACCTGAGAGATGAACTCGGCGAGGAAATTTATCAAGTACTTATATATAATAGATTTGACACTGCGGTTGAGGTATTACAGGCGGGAGAAGTAAAATTAAAAGAGATCCCGGAACTTGACGAAGATAAAGCGAAAGAAATAATCGAGATAATTAAATCACAATTTGAAGAAGAATAATTTCTGTTTATGGAAGAATCTAAAGACAAAAAGAAAAGAATATATAAATTAGCTGCAGAGTATAACTTATCGGCAGACCAGCTTGTTGCATTTTTACAGAAGAAGGGTTATGAAGTTAAAACACATATGTCCCTTGTTACTGCCGAAATGCTCGATGAAATCCAGAAGCATTTTAAAAAGGATATTGAGAAAGCTGAAAAACATAAAAAGAAAGTTGATGAGTTCAAGAAAAAGTTAGCTAAAGAACAACCGAAAGAAGAGAAGAAAGTTGTTCCCGAACCTGAATCTCAGAAAGCGGAACCGGTTGAGTCCATTTCAAAACCGGAAGTTGTTGAGATTCCTCCATCTACACCGGATGTAAAGACAGAACCTACGGAAGCACCAACAGATGTTGAAACTAAAACCCCGGTAAAAGAAGAAAAGGTTGAAGAGAAGGATGTCCCTTCAGAAGAAAAAGAAGAGCTGAAAAAAGAGGAACAAAAACGGGAAGGAATAGCAATTGATACAGAAAAGGTTGCGGTTCAAGCTCCAGAGGCAGAAATTGAGGTTCCCGAAGAACAAACTAAGAAAAGGGGATTAACCGTTCTAGGTAAAATAGATTTAAAAACAGGCAAACCCGTTGTTGGAACTACAACTGCTACGAAAGAAGAAAAAACTACCGAAACAGAAAAGGTTATAAAGAAAAGAAAGAAAAAACCGAAACCAAAAAAGAAAGCCGAATCCGCACCGGAAGAAGCTGTACCGGTTAAAAAGAGACAGAAGGTAAAGAAATTTGAAATAGATCAAAAAGAGGTTGAAGAAACCATTAGAAAAACTCTTCTTAGTATGGAAGAGGCTCCTCTTTCAGGAAGAGCAATTGTAAGGAAGAAAAAGAAAAAAGAGAGATTAGAAGAAGAGATTAAAAATCAGGAGAGACGCGAATTAGATAAAAAAAGAATTCGTGTTACAGAGTTCATAGCTGTAAGTGAGCTGGCTAATTTAATGGAAGTTCCGGTAGGCGATGTTATTTCTAAGTGTATTTCTCTCGGGTTAATGGTCTCGATTAATCAGCGACTTGATGTTGATACAATTACACTTGTTGCCGATGAATACGGCTTTGAAATAGAACTTGAAAAAGAATATACTTCTGAAATTCTTGAAGATTCCCCTGATTTGGAAAATTCGCTTACACCCCGTTCTCCTGTCGTTACAATAATGGGGCACGTTGATCACGGAAAAACATCGCTACTTGACTACATAAGAAGAGCAAATGTCGTTGCCGGTGAATACGGCGGTATAACACAACATATTGGGGCTTATAAAGTAGATGTTGGAAACGGAAAACAAATAACATTTTTAGATACACCGGGACATGAGGCTTTTACCGCGATGCGCGCAAGAGGTGCTCAAGTTACCGATATAGTTGTTCTTATAGTCGCTGCCGATGATGCAGTAATGCCTCAAACTGTAGAAGCTATAAGCCACGCTTTAGCGGCTAATGTTCCGATAATTGTCGCAATTAATAAAATCGATAAGCCGGGTGCGAATATCGAAAAGATAAAACAGCAACTGGCTGAACGAAAAGTGCTTGTTGAGGATTGGGGGGGTAGATATCAATGCGTAGAAGTCTCCGCAAAAGCAGGTATCAACATTGATATTCTTCTTGAAAAAATTCTTTTAGAAGCAGAACTGATGGACCTCAAAGCTAATTCCGATAGAAGCGCAAGAGGAATCGTAATTGAGTCCGAGCTTGATAAAGGCAGAGGAATTACTTCTACAATCCTTGTTCAAAAAGGGACTTTAAAAATAGGCGATCCTTTTGTTGCCGGAATTCATCACGGACGCGTTAGAGCTATGTTCGATGAAAGGAACAAAAAAGTATTCGAAGTTCCCCCCGCAACACCTGTACTTGTTCTCGGCTTCGAAGGCGCCCCACAAGCCGGCGATGTATTTATTGTTGTCGGAGGCGAGCGAGAGGCTCGCGAAATAGCGTTGAAACGCCAGCAGTTGAAACGCGAACAGGATCAAAAACAAATACATCACATTACACTTGATGAAATCTCGAAGCAGATTAGCATTGGCGGGGTAAAAGAACTTCCTGTTATCGTAAAAGGAGACGTGGACGGCTCGGTTGAAGCTTTGGCTGATTCTTTGATGAAATTATCTACCGAAGAAGTTATTGTCAGGGTTATTCACAGGGGTGTTGGAGCAATTTCAGAGGGAGACGTACTTCTTGCTGCTGCATCAAATGCTATTATTATCGGTTTTCATGTTCGTCCAAATGTTAACGCCAGGAAACTTGCAGAAAGCCAGAAAGTAGATATTCGTCTTTATAATATTATTTACGATGCGATAAAAGAAGTTAAATCGGCTCTTGAGGGATTACTATCTCCTATCATATCCGAAGAAATTACTGCAACTGTTGATGTAAGAGACACATTTAAAATACCAAAAGTCGGTACAATTGCCGGTTGTTATGTGCTCGAAGGGAAAATTAGTCGAAACAACAAAGTACGTCTTGTGAGAAGCGGAATAGTAATATTTGAAGGTTCAGTACTTGCACTAAAGAGATTCAAAGACGACGTACGGGAAGTAGATGCAGGATATGAGTGCGGAATAAGTATAGCTAACTTCAACGATATAAAAGTTGGAGATATAATAGAGGGATATAAGTTAATTGAAACTAAGAAAAAATTAGATTAACTTAAAACCAAATTAAATTATTATATGGGGTGTTTCATTAATTGAAAAGGTGGTGTACCATGTCATATAGATTAGAAAAAATATCGAGCCTTATCAAACATGAAATTAGTTTGATCTTTCTGCATAAACTACAGGACCCTACTCTGGGAATTGTAACCGTAACAAATGTAAAAGTTAGTCCCGACCTTAAAATTGCAAAAGTATATCTCTCAATTCTTGAAAAAGAAAAAAGGGATATTACTATGGAAAAAGTAATTGCAGTAACCGGTCTTATAAGAAGTGAATTGGCTTCACGTATCCGTATGAAATTCACTCCGGAAATTAAATTCTTTCTTGATGATACTCTTGATTATGTGGAAAAAATTGAAGGTCTTTTGAAGAAAATCCACGAGAATGATAACTAAGAATATTAACGAACTCTCCGGCTTCGATTTCGATGAGGGAGTATCTATTTTGTTCGATAAACCTATCTGGTGGACTTCATTCAAAGTGGTTCACAAAATTAGAAAAGCCACAAGGGTAAAAAAAGTTGGGCATGCAGGAACTTTAGACCCTCTGGCTACCGGTTTATTGATCCTTTGTACAGGCAGACTAACCAAAGAGATTGATTCGTTTCAAGCTCTTACTAAAACTTATACCGGCACATTTACGCTCGGTAAAAAAACGTTATCAATGGATTCGGAAACTGAACCGGTAGAAGAAAAGCCATTCAACCATATTTCTTATGACGATTTATTGAGTGCTAAAAATAACTTTGTCGGTGAGATTCTTCAAACTCCTCCAATGTATTCTGCTATAAATTTTAAGGGGAAAAAATTGTACGAATATGCCCGTAAAGGGAAAATCATAGAAAGAGATGCACGTCCGGTTTTTATTTACAATTTTGATATTATCGGCTTCAACCCACCGGAAGTAAAATTTGAGATTACATGTTCAAAGGGAACTTACATAAGGGTCATTGGAGATGACCTCGGCAGAATACTCGGTTGCGGTGCATATTTAACTGCTCTCAGAAGAACTCATATTGGGGATTATTCTGTTAATGATGCTTTTGAAGTACGGGATTTTATTGCCCTTGTGGAAAAAAGGTTGCAGTTATGAATACTTTTATATTATTTTTATCCTCAAAAAATTCAGATATTAACAACTCTCTTAAGATTAAATGAAAAATTTTTTAAGCACATTTTTGTTTTGTTCATTTTTTCTGATGAACTCTTCGGCACAAGTGACCGGCTTGCTGAAGGAACTTCAAAACAGGTTTAATTCTGTTACCGATATCTCTGCGGATTTCAAACAATTTACAAATGGTAAATTATCTGTCTCAGGGAGATTTCTTTATAAGAAAAGTAACAAACTGCGTTTGGAGCTAAAAAATGCTGTTATTATCTCAAACGGTTCAGATAACTGGAATTATAATAAAAAAGAAAACAAAGTTGTTATCAGTAGTTCCGACGAAAACGACCCCGGCGTATTTTCATTGGAAAAATTCATTTTTGATTATCCTGCTAAATGCAGTGTTGAAGAATCCTTTGAAAATGGAGCGAATATCATAAAGTTAGTGCCTAAAAATAGTTCGTTAAATTTTTCAAGTGCCAAACTTTTTCCAAATAACAATCTTTTAGAAAAACTGGTTATAACGGATACCGGCGGACAGACTTATCTTATAGAGTTTACAAATATCAAACTTAACCCGGGACTCCCTGAAAACAAGTTTAATTTTACGCCACCCGAAGGGACTAAAGTAATTGACCTCCGATAGCGTCCTAAAAAAAATTACTGTAAACGAAGTTATCGGTTATTTGTTTTCCCTGGGGTTAGCCGGTGTATTTCTTTATTTTGCATTATATAATGTTGATTCAAAAAGTTTATTTGAAATTATTAAAAGTGCCTCGATACCATGGATAGCTATATTCGCTTTTCTAACCCTATTCGCTCATTACTTGAGAGCATTAAGATGGCAAATCATTCTCTCCTCGGTCAAAAAAGATGCCTCTACATTTAATTTATTCGGAGCGCTACTAATTGGCTACGGTGTAAATAACATTATACCCCGTCTCGGTGAAATTTCTCGTGCCGTCGCAGCAGGGCATTCCGAAGGTGTTTCCCGCTCCTCAGTATTTGGAACAATCATAGTAGAAAGAATTGTCGATATTATTTTTTTCGGATTATGCGTAGTTGCTTCCTCTTTCTTGTATCAAGGTAATTTATACGGCGAATTCCCCTGGTTAAAAACCACAATATTTATCGGTTCATTTTTAATTTTGATTTCTGTTATTGTTCTCGTTTTAGCAATACGCTTTGTGGATAAATTTAATTCAATAATTATGTTTATAATCGGACATGTGTCCAGTACCGCCGGAAAAAAACTTGCATCAATATTTGAAAAAATGACCCACGGTTTTTCCAGCTTAAAGGGAGTTAAAAACTATTTCCTCGTAATTTCTTTAAGTGTTTTAATGATGTTTGTTTATAGCACAACCACCTATGTGGGATTGCTTTCTCTCGGCATGCAAGAAGTACAGAATGTTGATTTCGCCTCCGCATGGATAATTATGAGCTTAAGTTCTATTGGAGTAATGATACCCACCCCTGGTGGAATCGGGTCTTATCACACAATTACAAAATCTGTACTAGTATCTCTGTTCGGTTTCTCTATCGCTATCAGTGCCGCTTATGCAATTTTGACCCATGGTATATCATACATCGTCCATATAATTATGGCAGTTTTCTTTTTCTTCTTGTTTAAGAAACGATTCCCTAAAAACAACAAAAATTTACTTGTCGGATTGAATGATAATGAATAAAACTTACACTTTATGTCTCTTGCTAATTTTTACCTCTTCTCTTTTAGCTCAATATGAGTTCAGAACCAGCATGGGATTAAACTTTACAGCTATACCGTCCGTAAGAGATTACATTAATCAAAATTTCGCGGGAGCAGATCAGCTTCGTTCTTTTAGTTCCTCTGTTGAATTTGCTTTTGAAGCCGGATATGAATTTAATAGAGATTATCAAGTCGGGCTTGAAGTAGCCTATGAAACTAATTCGTTCACATTTACATACTTCCCCAGCAACTATGTGTTTGACTATAGTATTCTTTCTCCTTCCCTTCTTGGTTATTACATAATTAAAGGTGACGGTTATAAGTTTAAGTTAGGTGGAGGTGCAGGACCAAGACTCATAACAGTTGAAGAAACTAAATATACTAATCAGCCGATCAAGTATAATTCTACCGGGTTCGGTTTTGTTCTAAAAGCAGATGGAAACACCCGTCTCAGCAAGATTGTTTATGCTTTTATTGGCGTTGATCTCCGATACAATTTATGCGGCGAGCCGAAGGGAGATAATTCAAGCAGTATTATACACAATGGGAACAACCTGAATATAAAATCTATTTCAACAGGCATTAAGCTTGGTGTTTCAGTAATATTTTAGGAGATAAATTGAACTTATTAGAGGCAATTTTATTGGGGATTATACAGGGAATAACAGAGTTCCTTCCTATAAGCAGTACCGGACATTTAACCTTATCCGGTAAGCTGTTGGGATTAGTTCAAAACGATAGGGAGTGGACTGCTTTTATTGCGGTTATCCAACTCGGCACCCTGGTTTCAATTCTAATCTACTTCTGGAAAGACATAATAAATATTTCTTTCGACTTTATTAAAGAAAACATATTTACCAGAAAAAGCTATAAACAACAAAGTCTCAATTCAAGACTCGGATGGTTAATAATAATTGGTACTATACCCGTAGTAATTATCGGATTAGGTTTTAAAGATATAATTGAGGGAGCTCTTACTAAAAACTTATATGTTATTAGTGGAAGTTTGATTGTATTAGCTCTTATTCTGGCGGTTGCAGAAAAGACAGCAAAATTCAAAAAGGATATTCAAAATATTAAATTACTTGATGCTATTATTATAGGTATAGCTCAAGCGGTAGCTCTTATCCCGGGGTCTTCCAGAGCCGGCACAACAATTACCGGCGGACTATTTATGGGCTTAAATAGGGAAACTGCTGCAAGGTTTTCTTTCCTGTTAAGCATCCCGGCAATCTTTGCAAGCGGAATATTACAACTTTATCAATCGCTTGAATTCTTTGACGGCAGTGGTTGGTTAAATTTAATAGTATCTACAATTTTCTCTGCAATAAGCGGTTATGCCGCAATTGATTTTCTACTAAAATACTTGCGTAAGAATACTACTTTTCTATTTGTTTATTACCGGATCGGACTTGGCTTTTTAATTCTTCTTTTTCTCTATTTCGGTGTTATTAACCCTTAATTTTTCTAAGGTGAAATATTGAACGGGTTAGGTTGAATTTTGACCATTGGATTCAACCATGAACTGTAAAATTAGGCTTCCTATTCATTGGTGATGCTGAAATATTGTGCTCCGGGTAGCTTTGTAGTTAATTAAAAATTTGATAAATTTAACTGCCAAAAATAATCATATAACATGGTTATTGATTTTTGAATTAATAATTTAATTAACATGATAAGACTATATATTTTAATTTTTCTTGCTGTAGCAGTTAACCTTTTTCCTCAAGTTAATCTTAACAAGATTGATGACGTAATGGGTAACTTTTTTAAATCGGGCATTCATGAAATTTACCTCACCGAATCTTCAATTGATGTTCTTGAAGGGAAAGAGACAAAATATTCATATAAATCAATTGGAACCAAACACGTTCATTATTCTCCGGGTAAAGAATATCTGCTTCTCCAAAACTATGAATTCTCACAACAAAAAACCGACTATATAATTACCGGATACATTTTTAGTAAGGATTTTAGTAAAGCGCGAACTATTACTACTCTTGCTCCATTCGATCTACCGCATGGCGTTTTCGAGATAAACGACAACGGAGTAGTGGCGTCTTTTAACCCTCTTAATTATTCTCTTAAAATTTATAGAAGCGATCGGATTGACAGTACAATTCTAGATAAAGATATCCCTTTCGAAATGGAGCGGGAATCATTTATTTGCATGAATAAAGAATCCATTTTCATTGCAACAACTCTAACCCCTGTTAGTTTAGAAATTCCACAGGAAAATGTTGTACTTTTCAAAGTCGATATAAATAATCTTACGTTTGAAAGAAAATCTTTTTCATTATCTGCATTAACTTTTTTTAATTTATTCGAGAACGAAATCATTATTTCCGGCGTGTCTTTCGTTGATTTTATGCCGCAATACAAAACTGTTAAAATGGACAGGTCTTTTTCCTTGCTCGCAGAAAATAGTAATTATTCGGTTGAAAAGCTTATTAAAAGCGGTAAAAATTTTATTGGCTCTTACTCCAACTATGTTTATAGATTTGAAAGTGATTTATCTCTTTCCGATTTGGGAACTCTTAAGAACGACGAAAGGGTTATCAACATATCGGAAAACCAAAATGGAATAATCTTAGCGATTGCCAAGCAGGGTAATATGTACTTAACAAGGTTTTATGAAAATTTTTCGTTTGATTTTAATTTATCCTCAAATATTTTAAATGCCCGAAATTTCAAGAGGATGATAATTGATGGAGAAGTATATATCCACACAGACCAGAAAACATATATATTCAAATAAAGTTTCTTCAGCTCTGGAGGCTTAAATGAGAAAACTGATACTACTAATTTATATTTTTAGTTCTTTACTATTTAACTTAACCGCACAATCCGGTAAAGTAGCCGGAAGGATAACCGACCAAAATACCGGCGAATCAATCCCTTTTGTTAACGTGATAATTGAGGGAACAACTCAAGGTGCGGCGAGTGATATCGATGGATATTACACTATTCTGAATGTCTCTCCCGGCACATATTCAATTAAAGCTTCGGCTATCGGTTATACAAGTACTACCGTTACCGGGGTAAGAGTGTCAATTGATTTAACATCAAAGATTGATTTTCAATTATCTGAGATGGCTCTTGAACTGGGACAGGAAGTAATTGTTACCGCAACAAAACCATTGGTTACAAAAGATTTAACTTCTTCTACCGCAATCGTAGGTGCAGATGATATTGCCGCTCTACCTGTCACCGAATTTCAGGAAGTCCTGCAATTGAAAGCTGGAATTGTTGGCTGGTCAGTCCGCGGCGGAAGAAGAGGCGAAGTGGTTTATGCTATAGACGGAGTTCCTGTAACAGACGTTTACGACGGAGGAACCGTGGTTGATGTGAGTGCAAATTCTATTCAAGAACTTCAATTTATAAGCGGTGCATTCAATGCTGAATACGGAAGAGCGTTATCCGGTTACGTTAACATAGCCACAAAAGATGGCGATAATAATTTCAACGGAACGATTACTACCTACTTCGGCGATCATTTTGCTAACGACACTAAAATATTTAAAGACGCTACCAATTATAATCCTTTATCGATCAGAAACATAGAAGGAACTTTAAGCGGACCAATAATCAAAAACTCAATATTCTTCTACGGTAATCTTCGTTATATTTATTTCGACGGCTGGCTTAAAGGTAAAAAAGTCTTCAATCCCTGGGATATTACTACTAATCTTGGTGCAGATAAACAGATTGAAGAAAGATATGATTTTGAAAGAACAGGTGACGGTAAAACTGTATCTATGAACTATAACGAAAAACTTTATGGGCAGGGAAAATTAACCTATAGAGTTTTTGATAATGTTAAGTTAACTTACAACTATATTTATGATAGGGTTAGATTCAAAGACTATAACCACGCATTTGCATATAATCCGGACGGCGATTATAAAAGATTCAGATGGGGAGTAACAAACATTGCCGGTATAACCCATACGCTCGGATCCTCTACTTTTTATCAGTTAAATTTATCTTATTTCTTTAAAAAATATAGACACTATGTTTATGAGAACTATGATGATCCAAGATATACACACGAAAATCTATTGGGACAGAACCCTGCCGACATTCCAACTCCTTTAACAGGCGGAACTTTGAATCAACATTTCAAAAGGACAACAGGAACTTACGGTATAAAATATGACATAACATCGCAGGTCACTCAAATTCATCAATTAAAAGGCGGTGTTGAATTCAACCGCCACAACCTGAGTTTTGATAATATCAATTTAATTCAAGAACAGGGACTGCCCGATCCTGCAACAAGTAGAAATCCATTTGCAAGAATGTATATGCCGAATCCCGATGATCCGAATGAAAACCTTAGAATCGATCTTTACAAAAGAAATCCGGTTGAATTTTCTGCATACATTCAAGATAAAATTGAATTAAATGAAATGATAATCAATTTCGGTGTTAGATTCGATTACTTTTTGCCGGATGGAAAAATATTAACAGATTCTACAAGAGACGATCCGGACGTTTACAGACCACGTAAACCTCAATATCTTGCCATGACTTTGGAAGAGCGTAAAGCTATCTGGTATAAAGACGCATCTGCAAAATGGCAATTCAGTCCGAGACTCGGTATTGCATTCCCGATTACGGATAGGGGAGTGATTCATTTCTCATACGGACACTTTTTCCAAATACCCAACTTTGATCTTCTTTACTCAAATCCAGAATATAAATTCGGACAGGGAACCGGAAACCTGGGTCTTGCGGGAAATCCCGATCTAAAACCGCAAGAGACTATTAGCGGTGAAGTTGGTGTTCAACAGGCATTAACAGATGATATTACCGTCGATCTTACAGGTTACTTCAGAGACATAAGAAATCTTGCCGGAACCCGTGCAGATGAAATTACTTTATTCGGCGGTGCCGGTAAATATAGCCAGTTAGTGAATAGCGATTTCGGATTTGTTAAAGGTATTGTGCTTACAGTTACCAAAAGATTCTCAAACAATTGGTCGGCAACCATAGACTATACCTTACAATCTGCAAAAGGAAATGCTTCGGATCCTTCTGCAACGAGGAACCAAATTGTTAGCGGACAAAGACCTGAAATTCAACTTATAAGATTAGACCAGGATCAAACACATACTTTGAACGTCACGTTCAGCTATTCATCACCGGATAACTGGGGGTTCAGTATGATAGGTCAATACGGTAGCGGTTTCCCTTATACGCCGTCTCAGTCGCTTAATCTATCTTCTCTTTTATTAAACAGCGAAATTAAACCGACAACTTATAATGTAGATTTTCGTGCTTACAAAGATTTCGCATTTGATCCGTTCAAGCTTAGTATTTTCATGCGTGTTTTCAATCTCTTTGATATTAGAACGCAGTATGGAATTTATAACGATTCGGGCACTGCCGAATATACGTTATCCGAATATCTATTCAGAGAAAGAGGTATCGATAAAGTGCTTGAACAGTATAATCTAAATACTATTGATGAATACTTCCGTAATCCGACTTTCTACTCGGAACCGAGAAGAATTGAAATCGGCGCAACACTATTTTTCTAATTAAGAATTATTAACGGATTTATAAAATGAAACTAACAAAATATATACTGCTAATTATAACTATCTTTTGGATTCTGCCGGCTGAAATATTCGCCCAGCAACGCGTTACTGCAAGAGGAACGAGCACTTTTAGAAAAGTAGGAATTCACCGGGGCAACCAGGTAAGAACCATCTTTTCTAATTATGGTGTAATCGCTCAACCTGGCGACCAGGGCCCAAGAGGAGCATGGAAATATGATGAAAACGGATATGTTGGAGATGTTTCTCCGGTTGTTGGAGTCAGCCTTCCGGTAAGAGATTATGATATGAATGATACACTTGACAGAAGGGACACTATTCATTCCGTAATAATTACTCCTGTCTCCAGACCGGGTGGCGGCGATTTCGCTCCGGGTGGAGCCTTCTGGGGATTTGAACCTATTCCCGGATTTGCGAACCCATTTTTAAGTGAATTGGGGAAGGGTGTTGCCATGAATCACCAACCCGAAACATGGCCTAATCAATGGCCCGACTTCCCAACGTGGACATACACCGGTGAGCCGATAATTGTTGCCGGCAAGGACGTTACTCCAAAAGTTGATTGGAACGGATATTTCGGTAGAGGACAAATTAATGCTGACCAGGAAAGTTATTTCTGGATGGATGATAATCCGGATGAGAAAATGTTTGTCCGACACGGTTTTTTACCTGATACTCTCGACTTAAATAGAAGAGGGCATGGACTACAGGTTTACGTCCGTGGTATGCAATGGTCAAATTTCCTTGCTCAAAATGTTGTTTTCTGGTTATACAATATTAAAAACGACGGAACATCTACTTACGATAAAGCAGTATTCGGAACGCTTGTCGGAACTTATGTTGGAGTTGAAGGAGATGAATGGAATGACGATGCTTCTTTCTTCGATGTTCGCGAATCAATCACTTATACCTTCGATATTGAACCGGGAATGGGGGGAAAAGGATATATCAGACCATCGGCAAATCCAAGATGGCAGCCAAATCCCAGTGCGGTCGGATATATAGCTTACGCATTTTTAGAATCACCGGGTAATGGTTATGACGGAATAGATAATGATGCCGATAATCAAAAATTTGCACCGACATCTGCAAAGTATTTTACCCAAAGCGATTTCCAGGAAAAGATTGTTAAGCCCGGAGATAAACTCGTTACAATCGACAAAAACACCTTTGCCCGAACTGTAGTTACTATGCCCAACGATACTATTACGTTGGAGTCTATGGGTGTAAAGTTTTTCCTTGAACCAAATGTAACAAAACTTGTAGAAGGAAATATTGACGTTCAGGGTAATGTTAATAAAAATGCTTTTGACGGAATAGATAATGATCTTGACGGACTAATAGATGAAAACTATATCATTCACTACAGACAGTTTAAAAGATCACCATCCGGCGTAGTATTAATTGATACGCTTAACCCGATCCAATACATGGATTTTGTGACCGGTACGGGAATGAATGATCCAATGATTGATGAAGGAAGAGATGACGGAATTGACAACGACGGAGACTGGAATTTCTTAACAGATGATGTCGGTTTAGACGGTAAACCAAATACTGGCGACTTCGGTGAGAATGACGGTCAACCGACTTCCGGTTTTCAACTAGACCCCATTTCGGGAAAACTCGTGGATACAGGATTCCCGGGTGAGCCGAACATTGATAAAACAGATGTTGATGAATCAGATCAGCTTGGATTAACGAGTTTTCAATACTTCGTCCCTGCTAACGATATAAAAATGAATGATGAAGAAGATATGTGGCGCCGATTAAATCCCGGCTATTTTGATGTGCCGGTATCAGTAGTAAACAACGTTGCTACAAAAGGTGAAGACGGAGACTTTTTATATGGCTCAGGCTATTTCCCACTGCTTCCGGGTAAAACAGAAAGATTTTCACTTGCTCTTGCTTATGGAGATGACTTAAAAGGTGTAATAAAAACAAAACAAATTGCACAATTAATATATAATGCTAACTACAACTTCCCGCAGCCACCTGAAAAACCGACTCTTACCGCAGTTCCCGGTGATGGAAAAGTAACTCTTTACTGGGATAGCAAAGCAGAAACCTCTATTGACCCAACAACAAAAGAAATGGACTTTGAAGGGTATAAAATTTATAAGGGAACAGACCCGAACTTTATTGATGCTTTACTTATTACCGATGCTGACGGACAAAAAGTATTTGTAAAACCGATTCAGCAATTCGATTTGAAAAACGGTATCAGCGGGCTTTTTGTACCTTCTCCAACATTGTATGAACTTACAAATGGAGCGCCTTTCTACCTTGGAAGTGATAACGGGATTCAAAATTCATATGTGGATAACGAAGTAATTAACGGAAGATCTTACTATTATGCTTTGGTTGCTTACGATAGGGGACGGGCGGATAAAGATATTTTCCCATCGGAAAACACGCGCTATATCGCTAAGGATGCTGCCGGATTAATTTCAACCGATAAAAACACTGCGGTCGTTATTCCAAATGCCCCGGTGCTCGGATATGTTCCTCCTGAATCAGGGAGAATACTTGATAGGGTTTCCGGTGGTTCAACAGTAACTCCATATTTTGAGGTTGTTGATCCGACAAGAACAAAATCAACAACTTACGAAGTTACTTTTACCGACTCTGCCATTTCGGGTGTCAATATAGCATATGCATACTCGGTTAAAAATACAGCAACCGGAGAGGTATTAATAAATCAAAGTAAGAAGATTTATCCTTCCAATGGAGAAATATTCGATGGAATTAGGTTATCTACTGATTCAAGTTATCAAAGAATTGACAGTGTAAAAGTTAATCCTAAAACTTCGGGCTGGAGTATAAATAATCCGTCAGCAGGTACTACAAGATTAAAATATGTACTTACACAATGGATTGACCTTTTCAACAATGTATACGGTATAAAACCGGCAAAAGATTATGCTCTGGTATTTTCGGATGCCTATAACGATTCATCAAATGATTTATCGCATCTATTTAAGTTTTCTCTTCCTACTAAAACAAAACTTAACTTCAAAGCTTATGATATGACGGAACCGAATAACGTCCATCAAATAAAATTTTTCTTTTATGAAGACCCCGCCTCACCGAAGCAGGACACCCTTTCGAATGATGACATTTTGGTTTTCTCCGATTCTGCGGGTTCGATAATTTCATGGCAGGTGATTTTTACCGACACGGGTAATGCTACTTATGTCCCCAAAGGCGGCGATACTTTATTCTATAGATTCTACCGCCCGCTTTCAAGTAAAGATATATTTACATTCAATACTCAAGCTGCCGGTTATAATGCCTCTGCGGCCAAAGAGTCATTAGAAAGAATTAAAGCGGTGCCTAATCCGTATGTTGTAACAAATATATTCGAACAGCCATTACCTCCACAAGTAAGGGGTAGAGGAGAAAGAATAATTAACTTTATTAATCTTCCGCCGAAAAGCAAAGTTCATATTTATACTTCAAGCGGCGCACATATTCGTTCGTTAGAGCATGATGGTGACTTTAATGACGGCACAATAATTTGGGACTTGAAGACTAAAGAGGGGCTTGATGTAGCTTTCGGTGTTTATTTCTATGTCGTTGAAGTTGACGGCATTAGTGATAAAAAGTATGGTAAACTTGCAATTATTAAATAATGATCATACCGGAGTTTTAAGATGAAAATATACAGAACAATAATCGCAATTATCCTTTTATCGGCAGTAGGATTTTCTCAATCTAAAGTTGGAACAACAGCCGCAAACTTTTTAACTATTCCCGTAGGTCCAAAAGCTTCCGGTATGGGCGGGGCTTATGTTGCCATTGCAAATGATGTAACTGCTCTTTACTGGAATCCTGGAAGCATTTCACGGCTTCCCAAAAGTGAATTCGGGGTTGCACATTCGGAATGGCTTGTCGGTACTAAATATAACTGGATCGGTTTATCTTTCAATCTTGATGAGAATAATGCCGTAGGCGTTTCAATAAATCAACTTGATTATGGTGAGGAAGAAATTACTACTCCAACACAACCTAACGGAACGGGTGAGAATTGGAAAGCTAATGATATGTCCTTTGCCGTTACTTATTCAAGGAACCTTACGGATAGGTTTTCAATCGGTGGCAGTGTAAAATATATCCGGCAGCAAATCTGGAATGAATCTGCTAGTGCTTTTGCTCTTGATATCGGCTTATTATTTAGTACCCAATTAGAGGGCTTGAGAATTGGTATGAATATCTCTAACTTTGGAACAGAAATGAAACTTGATGGGAAAGATTTGTTGCAGCCGGTAGATATTGACCCGGCGAATACAGGAAACAACGACAAAATAACAGCAACATTAAATACAGACTATTGGACTTTGCCTCTTACTTTTACTGTTGGTCTTGGTTATGACGTTATAAAAGACGGTACGTGGGGAGTGGTTTTAGCCGGTGATGCGGTATATCCAAATAATCAAACTTCATTTATTAATTTAGGTGGCGAATTTTCCTGGAAAGACATGGTATTTGTTAGGGCGGGTTATAATTCTCTTTTCAAAGTGGATGCCGAGGAAGGATTATCCGCAGGCATTGGTGTAAAATACGACTTTGGCCCCTTTTATACTAAAGCCGATTACAGTTATTCCGAGTTCGGAATATTTGATAGTATTTCAAGATTTTCAATAACAATTGGTTTTTAGTTCCAAACTAAAACTGGAATTAAAATAATTAACAACAACATAACAAAAGGTGATATATGAAAAAATTACTTGTTCTTTTTGTGCTAGTTCTATTCGGCACTACAATTTACTCCCAGAATGTAACTGTTAAAGTGAAAATGGGTGTACAGGTTGCCAAAGGTAACTTTGTTATCGGTACCGATACAGTAGTTATCAGAGGTAACTTCCAGGCTGCTGCCGGAGATCCGGGTGGTGACTGGCAGGGCAGCATGTTCAAATTAACTAACTACAACGCTGCCGATACTTCTTATTCACAAACTTTTACTTTCCCCGCTGGAATGGTAGGAAATAATTACGAATTTAAATTCGTAAAAGCACCAGATGGTTGGGAAGGCGGCGGAAACAGACCTTTACCGGTTGCAACCGGAACGACTGTTCTGCCTACTTATTGGTTTAGTAATGACAGTACTTATCCTGCAGGCGCACAAGTTACAAATACTATTAACTTCGTTGCCGATTTAAGCCAGATATATGGTTCCGGAGTTGGATTTTTTGATCCTAACCAGGATTCTATTATTGTCGCAGGTTTGGATTGGGATGGTCTTGGAACTGTTGTTAGCGGAGTAAGACGATTAGCTGCTACCAACCCGTTGCAGCCAAAAATCTTCAGAACATCAATGACTATCAGCGGTATTGAAGGCGATTCAACAAAATGGAAATTCCGTGCGTATCCCGAAACCCGTTTCACCAATACAGGTTGGGAAACAGGCGACGATAGATGGTTTAAATACGTTGCTGACGGCTCTACAGTTACATTAGACCCGATTCAACCGAGAATTTATCCATCTTCAGGTCCACTTACAGCTCCTTCGCAGGTTCTTTTCCAGGTTAATATGACCAATGCAAAGAACCGTTACAACAACCAGCCAATTAATCCGGCTTCTTTAATTTTTGTCGGAGTCAAAGGCGGTTCGGAAGCTATCGGTAACTGGGGTGGAAACTGGGTTGTTTCAGATACGACGGTTCAAACAAACGGTTATCCTTACATAACCAAATTGAACGACTCCGGTCTGAACGGTGATAAAGTTGCCGGCGATAATATCTGGTCAACTACCGTTGCATTCCCTGTTGGTGCTGGTACCGGTGCAATCGAATATAAATTCGCCGCGTATTATCCAAATGCTGATACCGTAAACGGCGGTACATCTCCACTTGATAACGAAGGTGGGTTCGGCGTAAACCACTTATTTATTTTACGTGAATCTTCAACTGTAACCGAGTTAACCAATATCTTTGGTGATTTTACAACCTCTATTAAAGAAAATCCGGCTTTAACTCCGGACAATTTCTCACTGTTGCAGAATTTCCCGAATCCGTTTAACCCGTCCACAACTATCAGCTTTACTGTTCCTCAGGATGGTATTGTTACTCTGAAAATTTACAACATGATGGGTGAAGAAGTCGGTACATTGATGAATAACTTCCAGCCTGCTGGCGGTTACGATGTTACTTTTGATGCTTCAAGACTTGCAAGCGGTGTTTACTTCTATACATTAACCACCGGAAACTTTACTGCAACCAAGAAGATGATGCTCTTGAAATAGTATCAAAGTAGTAACTGTAGGTAAAATTACAATTCCTATTAAAGCCCCTTTTATGGGGCTTTTTTATTTATAATGAGATAACGACATTTTCTAAGCTTCATTCTCTTACTCCATGCACTTCTAAATACAACCCGCCGCTCCAAGGTGAATCGGAATTATTCGTTACCTGTTTAGTTTTTTCGGTTTTCGAGTGTCCCAATTAACCGGGAAGTATCGAGAAAACTTTTACAGATCAAACTTTTCGCTTCTAGCAAAATTGTACGCAGATCGATTATGATGGTTTATGATTTCCGATGATTAATCATAATCAATCTTAACTAATCATAATGATCAGCGTCCCATTCTTCAAGGCGTGTTCTCGATAACGAACTCCAATCTACTTTGTACTCGAACACCGATACTGTTTGAACATCTTTATTTGCATCAATGGTTTTATTAATGAGTTGCGGTTTTCGAGTGTTTTACTCCGACGGAGTCGGGGTAAAAAGTATCGAGAAAACCTTCATGGATCATACTTCTAGCCTCTTGCCTCTCGCTTTGAAAGATAAATTACTATTTCTTTTTATATTTACGCACACGTTTATACTTATTTAATTTCGGATGATTATTATGTTTTCTGTTTTACAGTTCTTCTTTCGTCAGAGATTCTTACTCATTACTGC